>OCAN01000068.1_pt1 | contig 124791 bp, 124 predicted proteins | sample 1538321 | NCBI WGS metagenome assembly OCAN01 (sample SAMEA2580294, study PRJEB22360) | human gut metagenome | biome: human gut; feature: human-associated habitat; material: faeces | place: Denmark | collected 2008/2010 | reverse complement strand
CAGGATGTGCCAAAAAACAGCCGCCAGTCAGAAACAACCAGCCTTTACTGGCTTGAAAAGCCGAGGGAAAGCCGCCATGAACGCCTGCTAATCCTAACCCTTCTGCTACAGCCTGAGTGACATTTTGCAGCGGCTCATCAGGCAATTCTCCTCGCGTCCAATTCATGATCAACAGATCCAGCCTTTTTAATTCTTCTTTATGATAGAGAGGTTCAAAATCTGAGGCGAGTGTCACCTGATATCCTTCTGACTCCAGCAACGTTTGGTAAAACTGACTGGTTTCTTTTGGGGCGTGTCCTTCCCAACCTCCGTAAATGATCAATGCTTGTTTCATTTTGTGTTTCCTCCTTTCTTTCTAACTTAGCGAAAAAAATGCAAAAAGCGAAGCAGAACGATTCTCCGTTTTCCTTCGCTAGTAATTTTTTCTGATTTAACGGTTGATTGAACGCCCGACACGATTGATCGTATGGCGCATACCTCTAATTGCAACTGATGTTTCGAAAATATTTTCGGTCGGTGCCATGCCGCCATAGCCAGCATCACCAATATGCTGCAGATCGACCCCACAAGTTTTGTTGATAATGGCTAATTGTCGCAACGTTTCTGGACGCGCGCTTTCTTGACTCGTTCCGATCGCTGACATCGTCAATAAGTCATATTGTTTGGCAATTTGAACAGCTTCGATCAGATCCTTTTCTAGAAAGCCTTGAATCGAGCCCACGGAAGGCAGTAACAAAATATCTGCCCCAGCTTCAGCGTAAGAAATGATGGCTTCTCGATCAACCACAGGTTCATCTGAGCCGGCACTGTGCATTTTTCCAGCGATGATCAACCCAGAGAAATGTTCTTTTGCCAATTTTACTGCTTTAGCGATTTCTCGGTTGGTCACACCCGTTCCAGGATTGCCTGTAAAGCAAAGAAAGTCCACCCCGAGTTCTTGGGCTTTTTTGATGGTGTCAACCGAACTTGTTCGGCCTTGACTGATGCTGATCTTTTCACTCATCATTTCCGTCGTAGCTGGGATCGGCTCAAGATTGATGCCGACAGGTCGTCCAATCAGTTGTTTTAGTTGAGGAATCGGATTTTTAATGGGCTGTGTAGGATCAAGCAGCTGCTCCAATGTGATACCAGGCATCCCAAAAATAGCTGGACGATAACAATCAAAGCCATTTAACAAAATCAAGTCAGCCCCAAAAGCTGCCGCGACTTCTGCGTTGGTGATGTCGCCAGCTTGCGGCATGGTTTGAACCACCGTTTCACAGACGATCACTCGTCCTTCGCTCGCTTTAATGGATTGCTTTAATTCTTGCGCCGACATTTCTTTGATTTCACTATAGTTTGCACTTATCAATCGTTTGACCATGTTTTTCTTCCTTTCTTTTCCTTCTCATCTTGCGAGAAACACGAATAACAGGTAAAATATAGCTATTGTGTTCCCTTAGTTAAATGGATATAACAAGTCCCTCCTAAGGATTAGTTGCTGGTTCGATTCCGGCAGGGAACGTTTTTTGAAGAAAAAGATTCCTTATTTTTAAGGAATCTTTTTCTGTTGGAAAGTAAATACCTCTGCCTCGATCTGCTTAGAAATAATCTTCCAGAATCGGCTTTCCGTCTGGTAAGTTTTCCTGAATCATCACTGCAGCTTCCTTCTCCGTTTCCATTTGCTGGAAAAAGACCAGAGAATCGAGGGATTGTGCCTGCATGAACAGCTGCACAAAACGCTGAATCGACAAGGTTGCTTTTGGCAGCTTGGTAGCCGTCGTTTTCGTGACCTGATGCTGAGCGGTTTCGATTGTCACTTCATAACAGCCATTATTCCATGGGGCATATTCATCCCCTTGAATTTCTATGGCAAAACCGCCGGCTTTTTTCAATGTGAATGGATAACTTTTTAGAAACCCTTCCACATCGATGACGCGCGCCATCATGTCCGGACGCACTTGGTAGTGAGCCAATGGTTTGGCCGCGTTTGCTTGTAGGACTTCCCCATCAAACCCTGGTCGATAGTTAATCTGTGCTACTGAATCTGCATGAGAGACGATAAACCGATTAAATCCTTGATACGCGTCAGCGGTCAAATAGCCCCACTCTTGAATATCAAAGCGTCCTCCTTCAACAAAGTAGATCAAATACCCTTCAGGAACGCCCGCTTCATTGCGATAAATCGCAAACGTATACGGTCTGCGCAAAACAAACTTGATTTCTTCCCACCAGGCTTGGCGAATCAGCCCACCTTTTTGATGGCGAGGCAATTGATGATAAATCTCGTGAATGATCGGCTGTGCTTCCTCCCAATTCATGCGTTGAATCCTTCCGTTCACTTTCTTGCCATCGGGCCATTGATGCGCATCAACTTCATAAACGGTGCGTTCAAAGGTATATTCATACCCATATCTGCGATAAAACGCAAAGGAGAAAGGTGCCAGATAGGACAGAACGATTTTTTGTTCATAGCAATCTTTAATGATTTGTTTCATGATCCGATCGATCCGACCTTGGCTGCGATACTCTGGATAAGAAGCCACAAAACCGATCCCTGCCATTGGATAGGTCGTTCCATGAAAATTCACATCAAAAATAGTTGCCATGATTTGGCTCGCTAGTTTTCCATCCTCGTCGTAGGAACCATAATTCCATGAATTCTCCGCAAGCTTGCGATAGCGATTGATATTTGTTTCATTCAACTCCCACTGAAAGGCATAAGAAACCAATTCCAATACTTCTTGCGAACCGAATTCGGTCATTTTTTTGACATCTGTCATTCCTTCATCTCCTCTACTTGAAAACACGCAAGAAACGCAAAAAAGGCGTCAGTCGACCCCTTAATATGCTTCTTCCATCATACTCAACATTTTTTTAAATTGCTTGCGTTTGAAATATCCTAGAATGGTGCCTAAGAGCATGTCATTCAATTGTTGGATCATTCCTTCAGAAGTCATTTTTTCTTCATAGTGCAAGGTGCAATGCGCGTCATCTATCGCTTCAATTTGATAGTGTACACGGAAGGTATTTTTTTTCGTCGCCGTTTGGAACGCATAGGCTTGGTTTTTCTTGACTGTTTCAATCGTTATGTTGGCATTGCTATCTTTATAAAATTGTTTTAGATAACTATAGCCTTCTAATTGGTCTTCTGTCAACGTTTGATCTGTCGCTTGTTTAATATCATGTAAAACGGAATCGATGATCGTTTTATATAAAAAGTCAGCGGGTACATTCATTTTTTTAGTGATTTCCATCTTGCGCCTCCTTGTCTTTCTTGTTGCGTTTGTGTCCAATTGAAGCCATGATTCCTCCAATAGCCATTAGAATGACTGACGTGATGAGATTCACCCAGTGGTATTCACCTGACTGCGCATTGGCGCTGTATATAAATAACATACTACCGATACTTATAAAAAACAATCCATTTTTAAACATGATATCACCTCACTATTGACTAACGACGTTGAAGTATAGTACTCGGCCCCAATCGGTATTTTTGATTGCGTCCTTGGCAAGCTTCACTGCTTTTTCTTTGTCATCTGCCGTTGTTTCAAAAATCAACTGAATCCCTTTTTTTTCTTTGAAGGTATACTTGATCTCATCTTCTGACAAAGACTCAAGTAATGCTTTGATGTTGTCTTGCTGCATTGCGGAATTTACGATAATCATTTTTTCTCCTCCTAAAAAAGATAGCTAGATGGGTGAAATCACCCATCTAGAACGTTTGGTTCGTTTGATTAGTTCTCTTGGTCTGCTGGATTGATTTTGTTGGCAGCAATAATAAATGGTGCCCAGATCAATAAAGCTACAGCCAAATTAATGATCGTCAAGATGATTGCACGCCAGTCCCCACCGGTAGCCAAGAAGCCACTTAGGATCGTTGGCATTACCCAGATCACATTTACCACAACTGGTGCAACTAAGCCTAATGTTGTTGCAAAGTAAGCAATTGTCGCTGTAACTAATGGTGCAACAATAAATGGAATGATAAACAATGGGTTCAACACGATCGGTAGACCAAACATTACTGGTTCATTGATGTTAAACAAACCAGGTCCAATCCCTAGTTTACCAACTGTTTTGTAGTCGGCACGTTTAGAAAATAGCAAGATTGCGATCAAGAGCATTAAAGTCACACCTGCTCCACCAGGCCAAACAAACGCTTCGAACGAACCTGCTACCCATTTATAAGGAACTGCTTCCCCTAATTGGTAAGCATTGGTATTTTCAACCATGGCCACACCGTAAATCGATTGTAAAACGGGTCCCATGATATTTGTACCATGTAAGCCAAAGAACCACAAAACATGGACAAGTAATACAATGATAAATACGGCAAAGTATCCTTGAGAAAGACCCAATAATGGTTTTTGGATCGATTCGGAGATCCAGTCAATAATTGGCATACCAACGAAACGTTCAAATAGGTAGTAAATCAAACCTGATGCATATAGCCCGGCGATCCCTGGGATAATTGCTGCGAAAGCACGAGAAACTGCTGGTGGCACTGAATCTGGCATTTTAATAATAATATTTTTTTGCATCAATTTTGCAAAGATAATAACTGAAACGAAACCAAAGATGATTGCGGTGAACAATCCTGAGCCGCCCATATAAGCACTAAATGGGAAATAGCCCCAGCCAGCAGCACTGATCGTTGAACCATCTGCTGCAAATCCTGATGTAGCACTTGTGCTGTTGATCAAGTCTACTACGTTGGTTGGTAGTGCTTCTTCTAATGCTAAAGAAAGAGAAGCTGATTGTGGAATACCCATAATAAATGCTGCTAAAGAAACCAACGCACCTGATAGTGCATCAACATTGTAAGCCTTTGCTAAATTATAGCCAAAAGATGCTGAGAAGATAACCGCCATGATTGCTAAGGTACCTGTCCAAACTAATCCGTTGACGGCGATCACTGGTGTGAAAAATTTGGTGATTGCATTGTCCGCACCTAGATAAGTGTTTGGAAAATCACGCATGAAGGCGTTCAATAATACTGCAATTGCCCCAGCCATCGTTGCTGGCATCATTCCGATAAAGGCATCCCGCAAAGCAACCAAATGCTTTTGCGCACCAATTTTAGCTGCAACTGGGAGAATGTGTCTCTCCATCCAACTTGTTAATCCATCCATTCTTAATTCCTCCTATAAGTTCTATTCGTCAAAGAAGATTTTTTGATTCATCGACAATAACTACTTCTATCCGTTCAAAGATTATTCGTTATTTAGACGTCGATAGACATCAATGATTTCTTTCGCTAAATCGGTAAATGCGATTGACGTCATTAGGTGATCTTGTGAATGCACTGTCAACAATGTCACGGTCATATGATTGCCTTGCGCTTCTTGTGTCAATAATCCTGTTTGCGAATGATGCGCTTCCACAAGAGATGCTTCAGCATCTTTGATTTTTTGGTCAGCTAATTCGAAGTCCCCTTCTTTTGCTGCCGCGATTGCTTCCATTGCGTCACTTTTTGCATTACCACCATACATGATCAATCCCATAATGGCTTCCAAATTTTGCTCATCCATCTTTAAAAATCCTCCTTACACTTCGATCCTAAAAATCTTAGTTCATTAATGTTTCTGCTTGTTGCAATACTTTTTCGCCGTTCATCATGCCATAGTCTGCCATATTGATCACGTCCAAAGGAATGCCTTTTGGTGCTAGCTTTTGTTCAAATTGTGATTTCATGAATCGTACTTGTGGTCCTAATAATAGAACATCGACTGGTTTCGACTCCAAATGTTGGTCGGCTTCTGAAGCTGAAACAGCAAAGATATCTGCTTCCATTCCTTTTGCTTCGGCTGCTTTTTGCATTTTCGTCACCAATAGACTGGTACTCATTCCTGCTGAACAAACAAGCATAATCGTTTTTTTTGCCATCGCGTATCTGCTCCTTTCTGTTGTAAGTTACACTTTACTATAAAGCAAAAAGCGTGCCAAAAAAAAATAAGTCCAGACCTTTATATATCAATGGTCTGAACCAATTTTTCTTTTGCACACTCACGGATTTTTCATTACACACTAATATTGTGTGCGGATTCATCATAACTTTTTATTTCATTTTCTAAGAACATTTGTGTTAAATAGGCGATCTCATCTTCAGAGATTTTGATTTGATAGTTTTTCTCTATCTGCAATAAATGAGTTCGTAACACATCTGTTTCGATACGATAGCGTTTTTGGAAGGCCGCCAAATTGGGGAAGGTACGAGAATGTTCCTTCTTCAATAAACTTTCCACTAGAAAGGCTAAATGAATCACTAAGCCCGCATCAACGGTAGGTTCCACAATCACATGCAATTGATTTTGAATTTGATGAACGATTCGTTGTAGACTTTCGATCAGATGATAGACGGACCCCACATGCGTTAAAGTATTTTCTAATGAACGTACGATTTTTTCAATCGGCACTTCATCTGAAACGATCCGCTTCAGTACATTCAACCGATTGTCATCAAAGACATCATAGGCGGAAAAGAACGGGATATTTTGATAATCGATCTCGACGGTGCCCGCAATGGCTTTGATCTCATATTCTTCTAGCAAGCCATCAATATGTTTCTTGAAGGTTTCTTTTTCAATAAATTGCATTTGAATGATCTCGACTTTTGATTGATCGACGACGGGATAAATTCGTTGATAAAGTTTGGCAGCGACACCTTCTCCAGTAAAGCAAGTGACGATGACTGCTTTTTTATTCCCCTTCGCTTCGCGAACTGTGCGGAACTGTTCTTGCACGATGGTTTCAAAAGAACGCTGAATGTTTTGATAAATGTCTTCTAAACTTCGGCCACTTTCCGCCATTCGCAAAGCCTCTAAGACGATCATCGTACTGACCATCGAGATGGCTTTCGTACGAATCCCGGTCTCTTCAGAAATCAAATTCGCAAATGAATTGAGGGAACCCATATCAGTTAAAAGCAATAAGCCGTTGCTCATCTTTTCCTTATTGTCAGTGACATAGTTCAATAGCTGTTCATACATTTGACCGACTTCCATATCTAAAGACATATTCATCGCTTTGCCGTGGTCAGTTTCAAGCAGCTCTTGTGCCGTTTCCAACATACTGCTGGCAGTCGCCTTGCCGTGCATCAAGACAATAATCTCGACTTTTTCAAGGGGCAGCTGCGAGGGTTGTTTGACTTGAATCGCTAAAAACATACTGATAAAGCCGATCTCATCGAAGGGGATCTCGACATGGCGTTCTTCTTCGATAATGGTCGATAGATCCATTGCCACCTGGAACTCGGATTTCAAGTTTTTTCTGACTGTATTCAAATCTGGGTGAACGATCATATGTCCTTCCTTGACACGTTCCAGTGTACTTTGCAAATGCAGTGCAAAGGCAAAGCGGGCTTTTTCACTATAGGTTCGAGACAATCTTTGCCCAGCTAGATCATAAAGAACATTTGTCAGTTTCCAAATGTCTTCTGGAATCAGTTCTTTATGAACGGGATTTTGGATCAATTCTTCGACATACTTTTCAAAATACGCATCGACATCTTTAGAGATCAAATTTTCTAGATCGACATTGGCTACGCCCGTTTCAATCAGCGAGCTGACTTTTTCTTCGATCTCGTTATACACTTGCATATTCCGTTGTGGATCACGAGACCAGACGACATCTGGGTCGCCAGGTTCAAAACTTAGAAAGTCGCCTTTGCCATCCAAAAACCGATCCAAGCGTTCCGACATTTCTTTGATCTTCAACAAGCCTTTTTGAACTTGCAAGGAGCAGTCGCCTTTTCGTATCAGCAAGTGTTTTTTTCCATAGGTTCGATAATGCAAAAATGCTTTGGCACAGACGAGTTTAAGGTCGCGCTTGATTTGACCAATGTTGCCTTCTGCATCATAGAGCATAAAGGCCAATATCGCATCTCGTTCGACATCGATTCGTTGATTCAGACGGGTCGCCTCTTGCTTGATAAACAACGAAATGATTTCATACCGTTCATCTAAGGAACGACTTTCCACATTTGGCAAAGTAATAGCCATGGGAATTCGCCGATTGAAGGTCGTTAAAAAGGTTTCTGATGATTCCGTGGTGGCACCGATGATCTGCACGGCGGCTTCATGAACTTGATTACTTTCCCCTAATGGACGGTAAATCCCTTTATCAATGAAGGTAAAGAGCATTTCTTGCCCTTCTGGCGGCAGTCGATGGATCTCATCTAAGAACAGGATGCCGCCATCGGCTTTTGCCATAAGTCCTGGACTATCTTCTGCCGCACCAGTGTAGGCGCCTTTTTTGATGCCAAAGATGTGACCAAACAACAATTGCGGATTTTGTGCATAATCCGCACAGTTAAAGGACACGAATGGGGCATCTTTTTCTAACATATTTGATTCAACCGCAAAATGATACATACATTCGGCAAATAAGGATTTACCCGTACCTGTCTCACCAAAAATAATGGTATGGAGTCCTCTAGGTGGATATAAGATCGCCGCTTTGGCTTGCTGGATACTTACTTTCAAGGAAGCTTGGACTCCAACCAGACTTTCAAAACTAACTTCAGAGGAAACATCCACATGGACCGTTTCTTCTAAAGGCTCATAAACAACCGGACGGCCGGAACGTTTGCCGATTTTCTTTTCTTTATAAAGCTCACTGAGATAACGGCTTGCATTGCTGCGATCGATTTGTAAGATTTTAGCGACATCAACTGCGGTCAACCCTTGCTTATGCAGTTCGATCGTTTGAAAAATCTCTTCTTTTCGCGAATTCATTCGATAGCCTCCTCATTTTTTTACACACTAATAATAAACAACGTTAATGGTAACACAAAAAGACGCTCAATGGCGTCTTTTTCCTTTGTCTTTTTGCTTTTTCGTCTTTTTCTTGCTCTTTTTAACAGGAGTGTGTAAATTTTCAGGCGTTTTCTTGGAAATTTTCTGCACACTTGTTGTTTTCGTTTCTTTCTTGCTTTCTTTTTCGACAACAGGTGCTTCTGTGTGTAACTGTCCCCCATGCAGATAGACTTCCTTGAGTTCTATGGACAACTGATTCGCGATTTTTTTCAAATCCTTCAACGAATGGTCTTGAACGATCGTAACGACAGTTCCTTCTTTGCCCATTCTTCCAACGCGTCCTGCGCGGTGTAAATAGGATTCTTTTTCTAAAGGGACTTCTGTATTGATCACGTAAGGCAGATCCACGACATCTAAGCCGCGAGAGGCGACATCGGTCGTCAATAGTTCCACTAGTTTTCCTTGACGAAAGCTCTCTAATGCACCTTTTCGTGCAAGTTTGTTTTGATCAGATGCCAGAGAGGCCACCGGCAAGCCATGAAACAATAGCTTTTCTTCCGCATTCCCCATAGTGCTTAATTCATTGAAGAAAACCAAAGCTTGAAAGTTTGGTAAATGAGCAAAGCGTCTTAAAGCATCCACGATTCGTCGTTGCGGATAGTTCAAATAGTAATGATGGATGACGCCTTTGCTCTGATCTTCTTGGGTAACATCAATGATCAGCGGCTCTTTTGACACGAATGGTCGAATCTCATCGATCACTTCGTTCGCGGTTGCTGAAAAGAAACTACGCTGGATTTGTTTTGGTAATGTTTGATTGATCTTGGCTGCCAGGGTGAAGGCACCCTCTTTCAATAATTGGTCAACCTCATCCAATACCAACGATTGCAGCTGCTGGGTCTTGATTTTTTTGGCTTTGATCAACTCTAACACACGGCCTGGGGTACCGATCAAGACCTCGGGTTTGTCTTTTAGTTTTTCCACTTGGCGTTTTGTACTTGCGCCGCCAATTAGCGGCAGAACGGTCAAACCAATGGCTTGGCCCCATTCCCGTGCTACTTCTGTGACTTGCATCGCTAATTCTTGTGAAGAAGTCAAGATCAACAGCTGATTGCCTTGCTTTTTTTCAACCTTCGTTAACAATGGCAAGAGATACGCCAACGTTTTACCTGAACCGGTCGGTGAGATTCCTATGACAGACGCGCCGTCTTTTAAAGGACCAAAGGTTTTTTCTTGGATCAAGGACGGTGCGTGATACCCAGCCGCTTGCCATTTTTCCTGCCAGACGTCTGGCAATTGTGTCAATTCAAATACTGTCATAAATGTTCCATTCCTTATTTTTTATCTGCATCAAAAATGATGTCGGCCTGCTTACGCATCAAAGAGACGGTTTCATTGACACTGCGGGCAAGTTCCACCCATTCCTCATAGCGTTGTCCTTGTTTAGGATCATCTTTGTTTTCAATGATGTCTGCAAAGTCTTGCGCTTCTTCGATCATCGGATTGTCTAAAGCAGCGACTGCTAATGGATGCGTTTGTTTTGTTTGGCGTTCATAAAATGCTGCTTCTTCAATAGCATTGACGGCATTCAAATCTAATGTCCCGTCTTCAAAATAAATTTCTGATCGTAACTCTGAATCAGCGATTTTGCCTGTTTGGATCGTGACATCAAAATCAGCATAGCGTAGCACAGCAGTCCCGATACCATCTACACCGGTCGGTAATTTGCGCGCAAAATAATGAACGTCCTGCGGTTTACCAAACCAAGCGACCGCCGCATATACTGGATACACACCCAAGTCGGCTAAAGCTCCGCCAGAAAAATGTGGAGAAAAGATATTCGGTTCCTCCCCAGCTAGTACAGCGTCATAACGAGACGAGTATTTCATATAAGAAAAGTTCGCCCCAAGAATGGCACCGCGTGTCGGTAAGAATTCGGCTACGGTTGAAAAACTCGCTTCATGAATGTTGCGAGCTGCTTCAAAGAATAAAACCTGTTGTTGGTTTGCTAGGTCAATGATCTCCGCCATTTCCTCAGGCGTTGAAAAGGCTGGCTTTTCCACAATGACATTTTTTCCTGCCAAAATACCTTGCTTGGCTTGTTCAAAGTGCAAACTGTTCGGAGAAGCGATATAGACCGTATCCATATGAGCTAAGCCAAAAAAAGTGGCCAAATCGGTCGCATATTCGATGTCCCCGTATTTTTCCCCAAAGCGTTGCGCTGTGGCTAATTTCCTTGAGTATACGGCTACCAATTGATACCGTTTGGTTTCGTGGGCTGCTTGTACAAATTGATCGGTGATCCAATTTGTGCCGATAATCCCTAAATGAATCATGTGTTTTCCTTCTTTCTTCTATAGATTGGGGTCGTCAAATTCGACGTTCAAATCAAAAGGGATCGGTTCTTTGACCGCGATCATCCCTTGGTTTACCTGGCAATTATAAGCAAACACTTCGACACCTTTGCTTTGCGCTTCAGCGATCTTATCGGCCAGATCCGGCTGCATCTGTCGATGGATCGTGGCGCTTTGCACCACTTCAAATTGGATCATGAACAAAACCGCCGCATAATAGCCTGCTTCTTTGGCATGGATCAATTCATTGACGTGTTTCAAGCCGCGAATCGTTGGCGCATCTGGGAAAGCGCCGATTTGCTTGTTTTCAAGTGTCATCCCTTTAATTTCTATAAACCCTTTTTCTTGTTCGTCTGTTTCAAAATAAAGATCAAACTTAGACATCCCATAGACGACTTCACGCCGTAAGAGGGCAATTTTCCCTTTGATATTTGGCAACTGGATCGTGCCATCCAAAAGGCCTTCATAGCCTAATCGATTGGGTACTTGACTATCAATATTGATCCATTGGTCTTCTTTCTTGACTGAGATCAAATCGTAATTGGTTTTACGTTTCGGATTGTCCCAATATTGGAGGGTCACGAGTGCCCCTTTGTGCAATAGTTCTTTTCCTCGTCCCGTATTTTTCACATGGACGATCACTTCTTGCCCATCGACTAGACATCGGGCAATGAATCGGTTGTCGCGAACGAGAAACGTGGCTAAGAGGGTATTCGGATAATTCATTTTCTCACCTGCTCTTTTGAATCATAGCATATTTTGATAAAAACTTCTAAACTTCAAACTAAAGTACCATGCTTTTTTACCTTCTCATGGTATACTTATGGCAATTATTTTCTAGTGTGCAGAAGCGGGCATCTTGTTCACAAGGTGCAACTAGATGAATCGTAAGTGATAGGACGTGTATAAATGAAGAAAAGGTCTCTATTGATTGGTTTATCTCTAGCAACGGGCGTGGTCAGCTCCTTGCTGTTGCGAAAGGAAAAACAAAAAAATGAAAACCGCCAAAATTTCATTGGAAATTGGCGTTTTACTTCAAAGACAAAAGAAGATGTCATTTTAGAAATTGCCAATGATTATTCATTGACCATCGAAGGCAAACCGTTGCCTGTTTCCATTGTTGAACTGACTCCGATGCGATTAGTGTTACTGGACACATTTGGCTATCATTTAGTCCTGGAACAAAAAGGCTCCGTTATTACTTTATATGATGAAGCAGAAGATTGCCACTATTCTTTGACAAAAATCGCCTAAGGGACATGAGAAGATCGAGTTCATGTTTTCTTCACATTTTCTTCGGTCAATTCTCAGACTTTTTATCAGCATTTCCTGGCAATCCATGCTATCATTAACTTAACAAGTGGTTGAACAAGGTGTTCCGTTGAGTGATGTTTGATCGTTCATAGATTAAGGTGTAGGTTCGATTCCTACCTTCCACATTTATTTTAAACAGAAAGAAGGGATTTTTATGTTAACGACCTTTATTTCACTCTTTTCCATCTTTGCTTTAGCTGCGTTACTAGCTGGGACATTCTTTTTAGCAAAATTGGCCATGCAACAAGAAACGAGAGCAGTGAAAGTTCCCGTCAGAGCCCAAAACCAAAACCCGAGAATCCATTCCAATCGTCGCTAAGTGAAATCGTTTGACCCGATGTCAATTCAGAAAAACTTGTCTTCTTTATTAAATAGGAAGGCAAGTTTTTTTTGCTGTCTGTTGCCCTTAGGTCTTCTAGTTTGTAATGGTTTAACAACGCCCATTCCCCATTTGAGCGGTCTTCTCGCAATTAAATGCTAAGTTTTCTCTTAGAGTATTGCAACAGCGGATACTCTTTGTTAAAATTTTTGCTTAGATACAACTTAAAAGGAGCTACTACATATATGCAGAAAATAACCAAGTTCGGGTATTCCTTCGTTGCTGCTTTGGCAATCCTCTTTGCTGCTGTCGGCATCCCCCTCGTTTCATATGCTGATGATACAGCAATGAGCATCGAAGAGATCCAAGATTTTTCGATTGACGCCAAAGCCGCCTACTCCATTGATTTTGACACAGGGAAAGTGTTGTATGATCAAGATGGCGAGACAGCCATGGGTATTGCCTCCATCACCAAGATCATCAGCCTCTACCTTGTCGCTGAGCAAGTAGAACAAGGAACGATCGCTTGGGATGATCCTGTGCCGATTTCCGATTATGCCGCTAATCTCAGCGTGTCCCCTAACTTATCAAATGTCCCTTTGCATCAAGACGTTACCTATACAGTAAAAGATCTGTATGATGCCAGTTATATCCAATCTGCAAATGCTGCAATCGTCGCGCTCGCGGAGCTGATTGCTGGGTCTGAAAGTGCCTTTGTGGATTTAATGCAAGAAAAAGTGCAATCATGGGGCATCACCGATGCAAAGATCGTCAATGCTTCTGGCTTGAACAATGCTTATCTAGGGGAAAATATTTACCCAGGATCAACTTCAACTGATGAAAACGAACTATCCGCAAAAGATGTGGCATTGATTGCCCGTCATTTGTTACAAGACTTTCCAGATGTTTTGGAAGTAACCAGCCTTTCAACGAAACAATTTGGTGAAGGTTCCTACTCGCCTGTCGAGATGGTCAATTGGAACTGGATGCTTCCAGGTTTTACGAATACGAAAGATGGTGTCGACGGTCTGAAGACTGGTACGACAGATATGGCAGGCGCCTGCTTTGTCGGAACCGCCGTTAAAGATGGCCAACGAATCATCACCGTGGTGCTAAACGTCAATGGTCATGCAGAAAATCCTAGTGTTCGTTTTATTGAAACAGGCCGTTTGATGGATTACTCGTTTGACGCTTGGGAACAAGTAGAGATTTTACCAGAAAATGCGCAACTAGAAGATACCCAGACGGTTGCAGTCAAAGATGGGAAAGAACTGAGTGTGCCCGTTGCCTTAAATCAAGGCTTGACCCTATGGGTGCGTGGGGATATGGATGCCACCGCCTTTGAAACAACCATTGACTTTAATGAGCATTATCGTGATTCTGCCCTGCAAGCGCCATTGACTGAGGGCACAGAAGTCGGTACCGTAAGTGCTTCGATTCCAGCTGATACGCTTGGTTATATTGATGATTCCGATCATGACGAGACTGCAGGATTGATCACAACACAAACAGTGGAAAAAGCCAACATCTTTGTTCGTGCTTGGCGCGGCGTGTCCAACTTTTTCAGTAATCTTTTTTAACCTAAACGAAAAAATCTGTCCGAAGCAAAGACTGCTTCTCGGACAGATTTTTTTTATTCTACTGTTTCCACCGTTGCTGTTGCCAATGGCTCCACAGGGAAAAACAATTCAACTTCCCCCTCCTTAAAATGAGGAAGATACCTTTCTTGGATGGCTGCTGACAACTGGACGTTGTTTTCTGGTAAAACTTCCATCAGCATTTTTTCAGTCATCATCGTTAAGTTTTTTTCATCCGTTTTTACAACGAGATAGGTCATTGCGGGCATTTCCCAACGGACCCAACCGACAGGAGGAAAATTTTCTGTCTGGACTTGAACGCCTGCCAAGTAGCGACCGGTTTCTTGCCAAGGCTCTAACCAATTGATGCCATCACTCATCAAGCCCCAAAATTCCAGTTCTTCTGCCTTTTGATCACTTACGAGAAATTCGATCTCTTCAAAATCCTTTGTTGCAAGTTCCCAAAGCGCTGGTACCCAAGAAGCACCTTCTTCTGCTAACCCCTTGCCCTCTTTTCCAATCACATAAAAAGCGGGTCGTTCGACGCGAATCACTTCACCTAATTGCATGTTCCTTCCTCCTTCTTTCCTTCATTTTAGCGAATTGCAAGAAATTCAGCAACTTTGACCTTAGCAACAAGCAATTTCTGCCATTTTTCGGTATACTAAGTGTATCGTTAAAGGAGTGAAAAACATGGATTTTACGCAATTGCTGATTTTTGCCATCAGCTATGTGTCGGGCGTGATCGTCGTTCAAAAATGGCGCAAGAAAAAAGATGATCCGGATATTTTCTTTTTTGAATGTTGTTGGACGATTCTAGCCCTGCTAATTTATTTAGCTGTCTCAGAATTACGGACAGGTAGTTTCTTTATTCTGATACCCGTCGCCTTCGCCGGTCTTTTTTTATTTTCTTATCGGCGCAACAAGCACCAACTCATAAATGGCTTACTTTTTAATTTGTTCGTGCTGGCTTTTGGTGGCTACTTAGTGATTAATTTATACCGAACCCAAGACATACTCGTAGGTGGTTTACTCGCTGTATTACTGGCAATCTTCGTTGCCGTACTATTATTCGGTTTGGCAACACTCGTGGTCTTTCTTTACTGGAATTCCATTATCGTACTACGAAGAGAATCGCGATCGATCGCCAATTTGTTAACCCTGATCTTAGCGGTGGTTTTGACCGTTTTACTATTTTCAGATACCCTTTTGCACTTTTTCCCAGATTGGATCCGAACCTTATTCGGCATTGTTCCCCTAAGTCTTTTGTATCTGTTTGTAGTCTTTTTGAACTTTTTATCCATTTCAGTCATTTATCAGTTCAACCATCCTCGCTATAATCAGGATTTTATCATCGTCTTAGGTGCAGGCCTTTTGAATGGCACCACGGTCTCCCCTTTATTGGCAAAACGCATCAATACAGCGATCTCGTTCTACGAATCGCAATTCAAAGCGAAAAAAACCGCGCCTCGATTACTGATGTCAGGCGGACAAGGAAATGATGAGCAGCTGCCGGAAGCTGTTGCTATGAAAGAATATGCGATTGCCCAAGGCGTACCAGAAGGTGAGATTTTAGTGGAAACAAATTCCACGACTACTTATGAAAACATGAAATTATCGAAAGAAATCATGGATTCGCTTAAGCCAAACGGCTACAAAGCAATCTTTGCCTCAAACAATTACCATATTTTTCGTGCTGGTCTCTATGCAGATCAAGCCCAACTTAAAGCGGATGGTATCGGAGCACCTACTGCCTTTTACTATTTACCGAATGCCTTTTTAAGAGAATTTGTGGCAATCCTTTTTATGCACAAAAGACGACATTTAACGGTATTGATCACCTTACTGATTCTCTATGCAGGAGCAGCGATCCTCCAACTTATTTTTGGCTAAACAAACAAAAAAAGTTCTTTGAACCAGTTGGTTCGAAGAACTTTTTTCTTATTGAATCGTGCGATGTTTCTTCCAGAAGCGTTGTTGCCATTTTTCTTTCATGCTGTCTGTAAGGGGTTCTGATGCTTCTTTGATCGCACAATATTTGTCCACCATCGTAACGATATAGCTTTCTTTATAGCGTGGCGGTGCAATCGTTGCTCCCCACATATGTTTCAAGATGATATCTTTTTCAAGATCACTAAGTTCAGTGATTTTTTCGGCATTTTTTACTGCGATTCGTGGATGCATGTACGCATGGGTACCTTCGTCAAACTTTGTAGTACGCCAATCGTAATAAAATAAATCATGAAGGAGTCCTGCACGAGCTGTTGCACGAGCATCGCCGCCCCATTTCTTGGCCAATTTGTAACTATAATAAGAGACGCTGATCGAATGTTCCAAACGTGTGGAGTTCATATGCTGCACAAAATTGGCTAATTTTTTTACAGCTTCTGTTTCTAACAGGTCAGCCACGTAAGACATATATTCGCTATCTTCTTGCCATTTTTCTGTCATAAATTTTTGTCTGCCACCTTTTTTGATCTGCTTGATTGTTACAAGACAAAGTATAGCACCTATTCCTGCAAGTTTCTAGGTGAGGTGCAATAGATTCAAATAGTTTAACAGTTCCTTAAAAATCTAGCTGACAGCAAAATACATCAAAATACCTGCCGCAATGGCGACGTTCAATGATTCCGCCTGACCATAGATAGGAATATATAGATTTTTATCGGTCAATGCCAACAGTTCCTGATTGACCCCTTGCCCCTCGTTGCCTAAAATGAAGGCAGCCGCTTGTCCTTTAGGAAGCTCGGTATAAGGGACTGCTTCTTTGTTTAACTCGGTACCATAAATCGCCACACCAGCTGCCTGCAGCTGCTTTAAAAATGGCGGGATCGCTCCTTCTACGATCGGCAGATGATAGTTGCTACCTTGCATGCTGCGCAAGACTTTCGTGCTGTAGAGATCGGCTGTTCCTTCGCCGAGAAAAACCCCGCTGAATCCAGCGGCATCCGCTGTTCGAATCATGGTGCCAACGTTTCCAGGATCTTGCACATTATCTAAAATCAGCCAATTGCCCGTTAGTGTCTGTAAGTCTTGTTCTTGCTTTTCCACCACGGCAAAAATCCCTTGTGGTGTTGGCAAATCAGAAAGCATCGCTGCGATCTCCTCTGTGATCAAATAGCTTTCTTCCTGATAATCATCGAGTTGCCCGTTGGCTTCACTTAACCCTCGCGGGGTCACCAACAATGCTTTGATGGGTACTTGTGCATGCAATGCTTCTTGCACCAAATGCCAGCCATCGATCAAATAGGTATTGGTTTGTGTCCGATGTTTTTTTTGTGTTAGTTTTTTGATTTCCTTGATAAAGGTATTTTTTTTCGATTGAATTTCTTTCATCTTGTCACCTCGATTCATTATAGCATGAGTCAATCGATCTAACTTGTTCTTTTACTGAAAAAACGCTATCATATAAAGCAGAGGAGGGATTGTCCATGAAGAAACTACGAATCCATGTGCAAGGACGTGTCCAAGGCGTCGGCTTTCGTTATACCACAAAAATGCTTGCCGATCAGTTGGGCGTCACCGGATCTGTAAAAAACGAAGCGGATGGTTCTGTTTCGATTGAAGCAATTGGCGATGACAGAGCCATCGATGCCTTTGTTGCTGGGGTTAAGGATTCTCCTTCACCCGCTGGGAAAGTAAATCAGATCGACATCCAACCAGACGATGCTATCAAAGAGCGTCGGAGTTTTGATGTAGTGTACTATTAACAATTGAATGTTTTCTAAGTCGAAAGATTGATTTTTCAATGAATTTCTCTTTGTACATTGAAATAGTCGGTCTTTTTTAGTATAGTTATTTTTGTCTAAATTTATTGTGAAGAGGAAGAATAGAATGTCTAAAATGAATAAATGGCTGCTTTCATCAGGATTATTTGGCCTGTTATTAGCATTATCAGGCTGTGTCAGTACCAATGCTGATGGTACGCCGAAAGAAACAGGAATGATTTATCGCTTTTTGGTGAAACCATTAGGGGATATGATCACGATGCTCGTAGAAAACTTCAACTGGTCTTACGGCTGGGCGATCATCGCCGTAACGATCGTTGTCCGTGTCATTATCTTACCATTAGGGATCCATCAGTCTCGAAAAACGATGGTTCAAAGTGAAAAAATGCAGTTTCTGAAACCTCAAGTGGATATTGCGCAAGCCAATTTGAAAAAAGCAACCACTCGGGAAGAACAAATGCAAGCGCAAGCGGAGATGCAAAAAATTTACTCTGAAAACAACGTCAGTATGTTTGGCGGTATCGGATGTCTCCCTTTGCTGATTCAGATGCCGATCTTCTCTGCTCTTTATTTCACCGCTCGTTACACACAAGGAATCCAAAACTCTGAATTCTTTGGCGTATCTTTAGGCGACCCAAGCATCCTCTTTGTGGCGATTGCTGGTCTTTCGTACTTGGCACAAGGATATATCTCAACCATCGGGATTCCTGAGGAACAGAAAAAAACGATGAAAACCATGTTGATCGTTTCTCCATTGATGATCGTTTTCATGTCCATGAGTGCACCAGCTGGTGTGACACTTTACTGGGTAGTTGGTGGGGTCTTCAGTTGTATCCAAACGTTTATCACGAATGTCATCATGAAACCAAAAATTCGTGCCCAAGTCGAAGCGGAAATGAAAGCAAATCCGCCTAAAACGGTAGTTACGCCTCGTAAAGACGTAACGCCTGAAAAAACAGAAGCTGTCAAAAAAGCGTTGAACACGACAAAGCCTAACGGAAAAGGTCGTAACGCTGGCAAGCAGCAACGGAAGTAATTCTTGACCAAATCGCTCATTGGGCGGTTTGGTTTTTTGTTGTTTTCAAATGGGAATCAGTTGCTTCTTCTATTGCCTTTCGCTATAGTAAATGAGAGGTGAGCGCATGTTTCAAGCATATATCAATATTTTTGTCATTTTCAGTCTCATGTTTATCGGTTATTGGTTGTCTTACAAACAATGGTTTTCTAATCGAACCGCCGACACGTTTTCAAAACTGGTGTTAAATGTCTCATTACCCGCCAATATGTTTTTGACGATCATTAAAAACTTTACGAAAGACGAGTTTCTCTCATTAGTTTCCGGGATGATCATCCCTTTGCTTTCCATGATGATCACTTACTTCGCTGGTTATTTATGGCGCCGTTTCGCGCAAGTTGAAACCAAACACCAAGGGGCATTTTCCGCCATGTTTACCTTTTCCAATACGATCTTCATCGGCTTACCGATCAATTTAGCCATTTTTGGTGAAAAAGCCGTTCCCTATGTGTTATTGTACTACATCGTAAATACGACATTATTTTGGACCATCGGTATTTTTGAGTTAGCAAAAGATAACCCCGATTTCGGCGAAGCCCGCATTTCCTTTCATCCATTGGTCATGCTAAAAAAGATTTTTTCGCCAGCCTTGATTGGTTTCATTATCGGCTTGATCTGGATGCTGTTCACATTCCCACTGCCCTCCTTTGTTGATGGGCTTGGAAGCTACCTAGCAGATTTAACGACGCCTCTATCAATGTTTATTATCGGGATCATCGTGTACTTTGGCGGGCTCAAGAACTTGCGAATGACCAAAGACATTGCTGGTGTCTTGTTTGGTCGCTTCATTCTTTCGCCCCTCGTTGTATGGCTATTAAGCAGGATCATCCCTGTTCCTGAATTGATGCTTTCTGTGTTTATTATCCAAGCCTCCATGCCCGTCCAAAACTCTGTCCCGATTCTTGTGCGAAACTATCAAGGGGATGAAGAATTTGCAACTTCTTGTCTAGGCTATTCCGTCTTACTGTACATGGTGTATCTGCCTGTTTTGCTTTTTTTCTTTTTTTAGCTAGTTAACGAATTTTGTCGAAAAATACTCGTTACCAAAGGCATTCGCTTCTTTCGGTAACGAGTATATTTCTTCTCTTTGTATGGTAAAGGTTCGATTGATTCGCTGTCCAAGCGGTAATTTCCCTTATGATTTGTCACTATAGACTACGATTTTTCTGATTTTCGCCAGATTGTGACTGCTTAGGTTACCTTCATAAACAAGACAAAAAAGCCCATCATGCAGAAACTAGCTATACTAGATGCTGCGATGATGGGCTTATTTTTTTAAGTGAACAGCCGTTGGCTTACAACATATCGAACAACGACAACTGATTTTCATCTGGTAGATCTTTTAGAACACCGTTATCCGTCATGTATTCAATCAATGTCTTAGAAACTTTCCCGCGATTGGCGAGGTCTTCTTTCGATAAGAAGGGACCATCTTTTCGTGCTTCCACGATTTGTTTCGCTACGTTCAGCCCTAAACTCGGTACTGCTCGGAACGGTGCGATCAATTTTTTCCCGTCGATCACGAAGTTTTCCGCATCCGATTTATACAGATCGATCATTCCAAATTCATAACCGCGCTCCAGCATTTCATTGGCTAACTCCAGAACCGTCAACAGATTCTTTTCTTTCGTTGACGCATCCAATCCTTTGTCAGTGATTTCTTGCATCCGTTCTTTTACGGCGTCTTTTCCTTTTGACATGGCAATCAAATCAAAATCGTCTGCTCGGACAGAGAAATAAGCACAGTAATAGAGAATTGGGAAGTACACTTTAAAGTAAGCCACCCGCAACGCCATCAAGACATACGCCGCCGCATGGGCTTTCGGGAACATGTACTTGATCTTCGAACAAGAATCGATATACCATTCTGGGACATTGTTCTCCCGCATCGCTTGCAAGTAAGTATCCCGCAAGTCGTCAGGGATCTTGTTCCATTGTCCTTTACGGACCGTTTCCATGATTTTAAAGGCCATTCCGTCATCTAAGCCGGCATGGATCAAATACACCATGATATCATCCCGACAGCCGATTACTTCTGCTAGACTAGCGTCTCCGCGACGAATCAGTTCTTCGGCATTGCCCAACCATACATCGGTACCATGGGAAAGACCAGAGATCTGCAGGAGTTCAGCAAAGGTCGATGGATGGGTTTGATCCAGCATCCCCCGCACAAAGCGGGTACCAAATTCCGGGATGCCTAATGTACCGGTTTTCGAATAGATCTGCTCTTCGGTCACACCTAACACATCCGTGCCGCCAAAAATACGCATCACTTCTGGATCATCGGTGGGGATCGTTTTTGGATCGATGCCTGATAGATCCTGCAGCATCCGAATGACCGTCGGATCATCGTGTCCGAGGATATCCAGTTTCAAGATATTGTCATGAATCGAATGGAAATCAAAGTGGGTCGTTTTCCACTCCGCATTTTGATCATCCGCTGGGTATTGGATCGGGGTGAAATCATAGACATCCATATAGTCAGGAATAACGATGATCCCCCCCGGATGCTGACCAGTCGTCCGTTTGACGCCTGTGGCACCTTTTGCCAGGCGATCGACTTCGGCTGCTCGATAATGAAGATTATGATCGCGCTCAAAGCCTTTTACGAAACCAAAGGCTGTTTTGTCGGCTACGGTACCGATCGTTCCTGCACGATAGACGTATTCTTCACCGAAGAGTACTTTCGTATAGTTATGGGCTTCTGGCTGATATTCTCCTGAGAAGTTCAAATCGATATCGGGTACTTTATCGCCGTGGAAACCAAGGAACGTTTCAAAGGGAATATCGTGGCCATCTTTGTTCAGACGGGTGCCGCATTTTGGACATTTTTTCTCTGGCATATCATAACCAGAACCATACGAACCGTCTTCGTAAAACTCCGAATACTGGCAATCGGGACAATAATAATGAGGAGCTAATGGATTGACCTCAGTGATCCCCGTCATGGTTGCGACAAAACTAGAACCGACTGATCCCCGTGACCCTACTAGATAGCCGTCTTCATTGCTTTTATGAACGAGTTTTTGTGAGATCAAATAGATCACGGAAAAGCCGTTCCCAATGATCGAATCAAGCTCTTTTTTCAAACGTTTTTCCACAATTTCTGGTAATGGATCACCGTATAGCTCTTTGGCACGGTTGTAACTCAAGTCGGTTATCTCTTGTTCAGATCCGGGAATCTTTGGTGTATACAAATCATCTTTTACCGGAATGACTTTTTCACAAAGATCAGCGATTTTATTCGGGTTCGTCACCACGATTTCTTTCGCTACTTCTGGACCTAAAAATTGAAAAGCGGTCAGCATCTCATCCGTAGTACGGAAGTGCACGTCTGGTAGGCTATGACGATTCAACGGATTGGCGCCTCCCATGGAATTGATCAAGACCTTGCGATAAATGGCGTCTTCTTCGTTCAGGTAATGGGCATTCCCAGTAGCCACAACGATTTTCCCTAACTCTTCCCCCATCTTTACCAGATTCCGAATGATGTCTTCTAGGTCTTTTTCACTTTTCACGAGTTCCGTTTCCAAAAGATGGGCATAAACTGCTTTGGGCATGACTTCGATGTAGTCATAAAACTTGGCAAGTTCTCGTGCTGCATCGACCCCTTTTTGCATCATTGCAACAAAGACTTCTCCTTTATCACAGGCGGTTCCGACTAACAATCCTTCCCGCAATTTCACCAATTCTGAACGTGGGATTCGTGGGACTTTATCATGGAAGTACTTCACATTCGACATCGAGATCAGCTTGAATAAATTTTTCAATCCTGCCTGTGTTCGAGCTAAGATCGTGGCATGGAAGGGTCGAGCTGCTTTGTAGGAGTTCTCGCCTCCCACGTGTCGGTTCAACTCTTCGTGCAGCAGCATCTCATGTTTTTCCATTGCTTCTTTGACAAAGATCCATGCTAAATGACCGGTTGCCTCCGCATCGTAAATCGCTCGGTGATGTTGTTCTAAGCTGACGCCGAATTTTTTAGAAAGGACACCTAAACCGAATCGCTTAAACTCTGGATACAAATAACGAGCGAGTTCCAATGTATCAATGACGGGATTTTCTGCTTCTGGAATACCGTATTTTCGATAACTTGTATTTAAGAAGCCCATATCAAATGACGCATTGTGGGCAACTAGAATGGCTCCTTCAGAAAACTCACGGAACAAACGTAAGACTTCTTCTTCCGATTTTGACCCCCGAACCATTTCATCGGTGATCCCCGTCAATTCTACGGTCGTTCGTGATAAAGGATGGCCAGGATCGATGAATTCATCAAAGGAGCCTTCCACGTTGCCTTTATGCATCCGCACAGCGGCCAATTCAATGATGGTGTCGTACACTGCAGACAACCCAGTGGTCTCCACGTCAAACACGATATAAGTGGCATCAGTCAGTGGGACAGGCTTCGGATTATAGGCAACCGCTACCCCGTCATCCACGATATTGGCTTCCACACCGTAAAGAATTTTTACCCCGGCTTTTTCTCCGGCGTGATGGGCATCAGGAAACCCTTGTGCGCCACCATGATCGGTGATCGCAATCGCCTTATGGCCCCATTTGCCTGCTTGAGCGACAAAGTCTGCCACGTTGTTGGTGGCATCCATCGTACTCATATTGGAATGCAAGTGGAGTTCGACCCGTTTTTCGCCTTCAGGTGCATAGTCTTTGCGGGCTTCGTGTTTGACTTCCAGCAAATCTTGCGCATTCATAACGAGATCTCGCATGAAGGTATCTTCTTGGACGCTACCGCGTACTTTGACCCAACTACCTTTGGCGATGGCATCAAAGACTTGTTCATCTTTTTCATTGTTGGAGAATTTTTTCACACTAAACGATGACGTATAGTCGGTGATTTTTAAGATCAAAATCTTACGTTTTGAGCGCAGTTCGCGGACTTCTTTATCAAAGACATAGCCTTGGATCGTGACCCGACGTTCTTCCTCAATGATATTGATCATCGGTGTCACAGGTTCGTCTGCGGGAATATTACGTCCAAGCGCAATCGGTCCGTCAAATTCGACTGTTTTGACTTCTTTTTTGCGTTGCTCGTGCGCCATTAAGTTCTCAGCAGCTTGTTGTTGGAACGCTGCTGTTTGCTCTTCCTTGCGTGCTTCAAGTTCTTTTAAGGCCGCCTCCGCTTGCTCTTGGTCTAGCTGCGGCAAGATCCGAAATTTTTGAAAGCCGAAGGTACTATAATTTTCCTCAATGATCGGCAAGTACTGCTGCTGCAAAATCGTGATGACCGCATCATTGTTGACTGGCAAAATCACTTTGTTCTCTTGTAGCACAGGCATTTGGTTTTTGATCACTTGATGAACCAATGGCCGATCACAATTTTGATTGGCTAACGCCAATGGCCAATATTCTTGAATGAATTGCTCATCAAAGGAACCATCTTGAGCTTCAATGATAATACGAACTTCCGCAATCTCTTTAAACGCCAATTCAATATGTTGTTTAAAGGACTGATACACCATCACCGGTAATAAACGTTCAAATTGGAAATAAAACGTCCACGCTTTTGATTGTCTATGCACGGTTACTTGTTTGATTTGGGCAGTCTGCATCAACGGATGCTGCCGAAGATTTGGGGCAGCTGCAATTTGGTCTAATAATATCTCAAAGGTCTCTCTTTCTTTTGACAATTGAAGATCCTCCTTTTCTCAGTACTCACTAGTATACCTCTTTTTGCCCTCATTTTCATTAAAAAATCGAGAAAGGATTTCCTCTCTCGATCTGCTATTCATTCTTGTTCGTTCCTATTTATTCCTGATTGGCTAGCAAAATCGTCAAGGTCGAAGCGACTTCTTCTTTTCTCACTTCAACGGTCGCACCAGTATGCTTGATTTTGATCTCCACAATGCCTTCTACGGCTTTTTTACCGATGGTCAAGCGAATCGGACAACCAATCAAATCGGCATCTGCAAATTTGACCCCTGCACGTTCATTGCGGTCATCTACCAGCACTTGATAGCCGACTTGGTTCATCCTTTCTTCTACTTCTTCACTTAAGGCATTTTGATAGCTATCTTCAATCGACGTTTGAATGATATGCACATCAAATGGGGCAATTTCTTGGGGCCAATCGATCCCAAATTCATTGCCGTATTGTTCGACGATCGTTGAAAGCAGCCGAGAAACCCCCAGCCCATAACAGCCCATGATGATTGGCTGCTCATCGCCGTTTTCATCGACAACCGTCGCTTCTTGCGCCTCACTGTACTTGGTTCCTAACTTGAAGATATGCCCAACTTCGATTCCTCGCGTAAAGGTTAAGGTTCCTTTTCCATCTGGGGAAGGATCACCTTCTTGAACCAAGCGAAAATCGGCAAAGGCTAATGGTTGAAAATCACGCCCCACATTCGCATTGAGATAATAGCTTTGTTTTTCTGCCGCTGGAACGATCAGATTCGCCATATCTTGGACATGCTGATCGGCGTACAACTGGATCGAATCAGCAAGCGCAATGGGACTGCGCAGCTGCGTCTCACTCGTCAGATAAGACTCCGCTTCCTCAACAGTCAGCACCTTCACTTGATCAGCGGCTAAGTAATGCTTGACCTTTGTTTCATTGAGGCTGTGATCGCCTCGTAATAACACCATAATGACTTGCTCGTCAACGAGTAATAAAGATACTTGAACGATTTTTTGCAAGTCTGTTTCGTATGCCTGCGCCAGCTCCTCTAACGTTAAAGGCTCATCCTGAACAACTTTTTGTAATTCTAAATAGGTCTCGTGAGATTTTTTGGCGATGTATTGACTGGTTGCTAATTTCCAATTGGCGACATAATCGCTTTCGGTCGAGTAGCAGATCAGCTCTTCGCCGATCCCCGACAATGCCAAAAATTCTTTCGAATCTCTGCCACCCATCAAGCCATTGTCCCCGACCACTGCCCGATACTCGATCCCACAGCGTTTCAATATTGCATGATAAGCCATTTCGTAACGATTATAGGTTTGATCTAAGCTGGCTTCATCGGCATGAAAGGAATAGCCATCTTGCATGATAAATTCGCGGCTGCGGATCAATCCAAAGCGCGGCCGCTGTTCGTCCCGATATTTCGTTTGGATCTGATACAAGCTCAATGGCAGCCGTTTATAAGACGTGATCTCGTTTTTGATCAATGTCGTAAACGGCTCTTCATGAGTAGGTCCTAAAACGATCTCTCGTTCGTTTCGATCTGTTAATCGATACAAGGATTCACCATACAATGAGGCACGTCCTGACTCCTTCCATGGCTCATACGGAAGCAAAGAAGGCATCGCCATCTCTACGGCATCGATTTGTGCCAATTCTTCACGGATGACCCGCTTGATCTTTTCTAACACCCTTTGTGCTAGCGGCAAGTAAACATAAATGCCTGCCGCCACTTGTCGAATATACCCTGCTCTAACTAACAGTTGATGACTTAACGTCTCCGCATCGCTGGGGGTTTCCCGCAATGTCGGAATCAAACATTTTGACTGTTTCATTTTTTTCTCCTTTGCTACAAAAAATCATGTTCACCCGATCAACAATTGATTTGCTTGTGCGTCTTATTTTTAAAAGAAGAAACGTTGGATATCATTCCAGGTAACGAGAACCATCAGCAGCATCAAAAACCCAAACCCAATCAGAGTAATGATGCCTTCTTTTTCTTGGCTGATTGGCTTGCCTCGCAAACCTTCTAAAATATTTAAAACCAGCTTACCGCCATCCAATCCAGGAATCGGTAATAAATTAAAGATCCCCAAGTTGATAGAAATCATCGCCATCATCGCGATCACCGTTGTTACCCCTTGCGATGCAGCTTGAGAAGACAGTTGGAAAATCGCTACCGGTCCACCCAATTTATTGATATCTGGTTGGGCAATCAAGTTGCCGACTGCTCTAAAAATCACCAGTGAATTGTCAATGGTCGTTTGCAAGCCGCCCAGTAAGATATCTCCAATCCCAGTTTTTAAGGAAGCGGTGATCCCTAAGAAACCAATCGTGGTCTCCCCTGATTCTTGACTCGCAGGAGTTGCCGTCAAATCAAGTGTTTCTGATCCTCGTTTGACTGCTAGAGCAATCTGAGTATCTGGGTACTTTTGGATCTCAGTCGTTAATTCTGACCAGTTAGAAACATCGACACCTTCGACAGCTAAGATTTCATCGCCATTTTGCAGCCCTGCTTCAGCTGCCGGTGTTCCTGCTTCGATTCCTGTCACGATGGTTGCATCTTGATTCGCAACACCACCTTGTGCAAACACCAACCCAGTGAATAAGACCAAGGATAAAATAAAGTTGTTCATCGGTCCAGCAAAATTCGTCAGCATTCGCTGCCAAAGCTTTGCGGACTGGAATTGAACGTCTTTAGGTGCGATCCGAACTTCAACGCCATCTTCATGGATGATCGTTGCATCATGATCCACAGCGTACGTAATCGCTTCTTGTTCATTGCCATTGATGAACCCTGTGATCGTCAACTTCTCCTCCAAGTCAAAGTCGGTCACTTCCATAGGGATCGCTTGCGGCAATTGGATCTTTTTGCTCGTATTGATTTTGATAACTTTGCCAGTTGCATCTTGAACCAAGGAGACTGGCATACCTGGTGTTAATTCTGTTTCATCTTCACCCCAGCCCGCCATTTGGACATACCCGCCTAATGGCAGCATCCGAATCGTGTAGGTCGTCCCATCTTTCGCTTGATGCGCGAACAATTTAGGCCCCATACCGATGGCAAACTCTCTTACTAAAATACCTGCCCGTTTTGCAAAGAAGTAGTGTCCAAACTCGTGAATCACTACCACTACGGAAAAGATAATGATAAATACAAGTATCGTTTTCATGCTCGTTCCTCTCTTTCACAGCATCCCTCTCATTCAGGGCAGCCTTTCCTTATTTTATCACACCGATTCCCGTTGAGGAACTCACATTCCCGTTGTAACAAGAATTTAAAAAAAGAAGCGCAAGCCAAGCCTGCACTTCTAAATAATTTCTAAAAAACACCGAATAAATACATGATTGGAAACACAAACAGCATGCTATCGAAGCGATCCAAGATCCCGCCATGTCCTGGCAAAAGATTGCCTGAATCCTTCACGCCATAATGACGTTTAATTGCCGATTCCACTAAATCCCCGAATTGACCAGCGATCGAAAAGAGGACCGTCAATAAGATCATGATGGCACTACCATGTCCAAAATAATCTTTCCCTGGAAATGCTAGCAGATACAAACCGGCTACGACCACCGCAGCAGCAATCCCGCCTAGGGCCCCTTCGATCGTTTTATTAGGGGAAATCTCTGGCCATAATTTTCGTTGACCGTAACGCCGTCCCACCATGTAAGCCCCAATATCTGTTGCCCACACGATAAACAGCCCGAAAACTAAAACGACTAAGCCATCTGTTGCTGAACGTGCCGTCAAGAAACGTTCAAACCCGACACCCGTATATAAGCTGACGATCACTGGAAAACCAGCTTCATCGATAGTATACGTATTTTTAGAAATAACCGCGATCCCTAGTAATAAAAGGACGATTACATAATACAAGGCACTTTTATCTGTGCCCTCTGGCAAAAAGAAAAACCAGCGTTCTTGAGGTAAAACTAAAATCACCGCACCGATGATTGAAAGAATTCCTTCAAAACTGAAAACAGCTAGTCCTTTCATTCGAAATAATTCATAAACACCAATCCCTGCCATCGCTGCTGCCAGCAATTCGACGGCAATGCCGCCAACGTAAATAATTGGCAGGAAAAAGGCTAATGCGACGACCGCAGTGATTACACGTTGTCTCACTCTTCTTCCTCCTTCGTTTTCAAACCGCCAAAACGCCGGTTTCGTTGTTGAAAGCTCCCGATCGCATCTTCTAGTAAAGCAGCATCGAAATCAGGCCAGAGCGCTTTCGTAAAGAATAATTCGCTGTAAGCAATCTGCCATAACAAGAAGTTGCTGATACGTTCTTCGCCACTCGTGCGAATCACCAATTCAGGATCACGTAACGCGTTTGGCAAAAAACCAGTCATCAAATGTGTCGCCAGCATGTCTTCCGTGAGCTTGGGCAGGGCTTCCTCCGAAGCTGCAAGCTCTTCATAAAGGGCTTGGACCGCAGTCAAAATTTCTGCGCGGCTGCCGTAATTTAAAGCAAAATTCAAGATCATCCCAGTATTATCTTTGGTTTGGTCAATCGCTCGCTTGACCGCTTCTTGTGTGTGTTCGGGTAAAGATTCCGTGAACCCCATCACTTTGACTTGAACATTTTCTTTGATCAGCTCAGGAACAAACGTGTCGAAAAAGTCGACGGGCAGTTGCATCAAAAAGTCCACTTCTTCATTTGGCCGTTTCCAATTCTCTGTTGAAAACGCATAAAGAGTCAATACTTTCACACCAAGGCGTGAAGCATGTTTCGTGATCTTTTTTACCGTCTCCATGCCTTCTTTGTGACCAGCTACTCTTGGCAAGCGCCGGTTTTGCGCCCATCTGCCATTGCCATCCATAATGATCGCGATGTGTTGGGGAATCGGCAGTGATGGATCAAATTCATGTTCAGCCGCTTCTTTGATATATTTGTCTTTTTGTGGAAAAAAACGCAGCATCGTATTCGCTCCTCTTCCAATTCTTGAAATTCATCTTTTACATTATAACAATAATCAGATTTCTTGCCTATGAAAACCAAGAAAAGATTTCCATATTAAGAAAAAACAAAAAAACAGTCGTGATATTCAAGTACATACGGCACTTTCGACCATAAAAAAAGAGCCGCTGAAGCGACTCTTCGTCATTCCTTTTAAACCTCAAGTAGCTCTTGCTCTTTTTCAGCTGCGATCGCATCGATTTCTTTGATGCTGTTATCTGTAGCAGTTTGCACTTCTTTTTCAGATTCACGCAAATCATCTTCTGTAATATCGCCAGCTTTTTCTTGTTTCTTGTAAGCTTCCATCGCATCACGGCGAATGTTACGGACCGCTATTTTCGCATTTTCAGCTTCTTTTTTCACGTCTTTGGCTAATTCTTTACGACGTTCTTCCGTTAATTGAGGAATCACCAAACGAATGACTGTTCCGTCATTGGCAGGCGTGATACCAATATCACTTTGCATGATAGCTTTTTCTACTTCTTGGATCATTGTTTTGTCAAAAGGTGTGATCATCAAAATTCTTGCTTCTGGAATCGTAATTGAAGCCATTTGGTTCAAGGGTGTTGGTACACCATAGTAAGTAACCATTACGCGGTCTAAGATGCTCGCATTCGCGCGGCCAGCACGGATTTGTCCTAATTCCCGCTGCAAGTTTTCTGCTGCTTTTTTCATTTTGTCTTTTGCTTCTGTTAAAATTTTGTCAGCCATGTTATTTCCCCCTTACTGTCGTTCCAATATGTTCACCTAAAATGGCGCGGCGAATGTTTCCATGCTCATTCAAGTTGAATACGACTAATGGAATATCGTTGTCCATACTTAATGAACTTGCGGTTGAATCCATTACTTGCAATCCTTTAGAAATGACTTCTAAATGGGTCAATTCTTCAAATTTCACAGCACTTTGGTCCGTTTTAGGATCTGCTGAGTAGACGCCATCAACATTGTTTTTCGCCATCAAAATGACATCAGCGTTGATTTCAGCTGCCCGTAAGGCTGCGGTCGTATCAGTTGAGAAATAAGGGTTTCCGGTTCCGCCTGCAAAAATGACGACCCGCCCTTTTTCTAAGTGACGTTCTGCTCTGCGACGAATATAAGGCTCTGCGATTTGACGCATTTCGATCGAAGTTTGGACACGCGTTGGTACACCAGCATTTTCTAGCGTGTCTTGTAATGCTAAAGCATTCATCACAGTCGCTAACATGCCCATGTAATCAGCTTGTGCTCTTTCCATCCCCATTTGCGCGCCGATTTGTCCACGCCAAATGTTTCCGCCGCCGACCACGATCGCCATCTGTACGCCTAATTCGTGGACTTCCTTGATCTCTTTAACGATCTCTTGGATCGTCGGTGGTTTGATCCCAAAGCCTTCGTCACCCGCTAATGCTTCACCACTTAATTTTAATACAACACGTTGATATTTTGGTTTGCCCATCATGATTCCTCCGTACATTCTCCAATACTATTGTAGCATATTGGTGCTCTTTCGTTGAAAATTATCTACACTATTTCTTTAAAAACCGTTTTTGCTTAAAAAAAGGGAGCGCACTTCCATGCGTTCCCATCTGTTCGAGGAACAGAATTATTTTTTCACTTGGCTCATTACTTCTTCAACGAAGTTGTCTTCGCGTTTTTCGATACCTTCGCCGACTTCAAAGCGGACAAAAGATTTCACAGTTGCGCCTTTTGATGCAACATATTTTTCAACCGTCATATCTGGGTCTTTAACGAATGGTTGGTCAACCAAAGCGATTTCTGCTTTAAATTTCTTCAAGCGTCCTTCAACCATTTTTTCAACGATGTTCGCTGGTTTGCCTTCGTTCAATGCTTGTTCTGTCAAGACTTGTTTTTCATGATCCAATTCTTCTTGAGAGATTTGTGCTTCGTTCACGTAGCGAGGGTTGATCGCTGCAACGTGCATTGCAACATCTTTCGCAACTGATTCGTCAGTTGTTCCTTCAAGAACAGTCAATACAGCAATACGTCCGCCCATGTGTAGGTAACCGCCGAAAGCAGCATTGTCATCTTTTTCAACAACTTCAAAACGACGGAAGCTGATTTTTTCTCCGATTACTTGTGTTGCTTCGATCAACGCAGCATCCATTGTGCCTTTAGAAGTTTCTAATTTTAAAGCAGCATCCATATCAGCTGGTTTGTTTGCTGCGATTACTTCAGCGATTTCTTTTACTAAGTCTTGGAACATTTCATTTTTAGAAACGAAGTCAGTTTCTGAGTTCACTTCAACGATTGCTGCTGTGTTGCCGTTGATCGCTACAGATGCTAAACCTTCAGCAGCAATACGGTCGTTTTTCTTCGCAGCTTTTGCCATACCTTTTTCACGTAATAAGTCTACGGCTTTTTCGATGTCGCCTTCTACTTCAACTAATGCACGTTTTGCGTCCATCATTCCTACACCAGTCATATCGCGTAATTCTTTTACTAATTTAGCTGTTACTTCTGCCATTTTTTGTTTCCTCCTAAATGTTTTTAAACAAGATTGCTTGTCTTTAAAAAAAGCTGTTTCAAAGGAGAGTGAGGCTTGGCGCCTAGCCTTTGAAACAGCTCCATCATTTATTATTCAGCTGATGCGTTGTCGCCTTCGACAACATCAACGATTTCTTCGATTGAAGTTGCGTTTTCTGTTGATTCAGCAGCAAAATCTTCTTCTGCTACTTGGTCTTCGCCTTGGTTACCTTCGATGAAAGCATCTGCCATTTTCGCAGTGATCAATTTAACGGCACGAATAGCGTCATCATTTGATGGGATAACAACATCGATTTCGTCTGGATCACAGTTTGTATCGACCATCGCTACGATCGGGATATTTAATTTGCGTGCTTCTTGGATCGCGATACGTTCTTTACGTGGGTCAACAACGTACATTACATCTGGAATTCTTGGCATATCAGCGATACCGCCCAAGAATTTTTCAAGACGTTCGCGCTCTTTGTTCAAGCCAACGACTTCTTTTTTAGGAAGAACAGCAAATGTGCCATCTTCTTCCATTTTGTTGATTTGTTTCAAACGAGCAACACGTTTTTGGATTGTTTCCCAGTTTGTCAAAGTTCCACCTAACCAACGATGGTTAACATAGTATTGACCTGAACGGATTGCTTCTTCTTTGATTGCTTCTTGTGCTTGTTTTTTAGTACCTACGAACAATGCAACGCCGCCTTCTTCAGCAACATTTTTCATGTAGTCGTAAGCTGCGTCTACTAATTTCACTGTTTTTTGCAAATCAATGATGTAGATGCCGTTTCTTTCTGTGAAGATATATTTCTTCATTTTTGGGTTCCAGCGACGAGTTTGGTGACCAAAGTGTACGCCGGCTTCTAGTAATTGTTTCATTGAGATTACTGCCATGTTGTGTTTCCTCCAATTTGGTTTTTTGTTTTCCTCTCTTGCTCTTTTACTCCTTGAAGAACTGAATTGATCAGCACCGCTTCGCAGATGGAACAAGATGTGGGATTGACGTGAAAAACTCACGCCTTAAACAGTATACAGTAGCTAAAAAAGAAATGCAACTGATTCAAATGAAAAACTACGATTCGTGGTCCAGCTTTTTTTTAACGTTCTAATTCTTTTCTTATTATATCTAGGTTTTTTCGGCTTTATCTGCTATGATAAGGCTGACTTAATCAATCATGCTTAAAGGAGTTTACCTATGCGAAAAGCTGATCGCCATTTACTTATTAGACAAATCATTACTGAATATACTGTACGCACGCAAGAAGAATTATTGCAGCAATTGGAAGCCCAAGGCGTCTCCGCCACGCAAGCGACCATCTCTCGCGATATTCGTGATTTGAAAATCGTGAAAGTGCCCGATGAAACAGGTCAGACGAAGTTTGTCATTTTTCAAGGAATGCAATCGTCAGAAGATGAAAAAGAAGAAGAGCAGCGTTTGATACAGATGATCGAAGACGTTGTCACTAAAGTAGATCGTGTGCAATTTATGACGTTGATCCATACCGTTGCGGACAATGCGCCTTTGCTTTCGGCTGCGATCGATGAAGTGACTATGCCAGAAAAAGTTTGCTCGTTGGCGGGCTTTGATACAGTAGCGGTGATTTCCCGCAGCGACGAAGATGCTGAAACTTTTTATCAATTTATCAGAAACCACGCGGTCTTATAAGACACCGAACAAATGTGACCTATCTGTATTTTTACTACAAAAAAGCTGTGTCTTTGTCGAAACAAGGACACAGCTTTTTTTGTTACATTTTGTCGGGTGCATGTAAACCAAGCAACCGTAAATCTTCTTTTAATAAGGTCGTTACTGCATAAACTAGAGCCAGACGTGCGTCTTTTTCCGCATCTTCAGCCAAGATTTTCACATTGGCGTAATACTTATTAAAGGCCTGTGCCAATTTGATGGCATGTTTAGCAATGACGGATGGTTCATATTTTTCTGCTGCTTGCAGCACGGTTTCTGGGTAGCGCTGAATCAATTTGATGACTTCCCAGCTCTCAGTATCTGCCAATGACAAACTGCTGACAACAGCAGGATCAAAGTCGGCTTTTTCAAGAATGCTCATGGCACGGGCATGAGAATATTGCACATAGGGTCCGGTCTCTCCTTCAAAACGGACAACTTCTTCTAGCGTAAAGTCGAAATTATTCAAACGGTCATTTTTCAAGTCGTGGAAAACGACTGCCCCGACACCGACTTGTTTTGCAACTTCTTCTTTGTTTTCAAGCGTTGGGTTCTTTTCAGTGATTTGTTCTTTCGCCGAATCGATCGCTTCATTCAATACTTCTTCTAAAAGAACGATCTTCCCTTTTCTCGTAGATAATTTTTTCCCATCTTTGGTGATCAATCCAAATGGTACGTGGGTCATATCATCTGCCCACTCAAAGCCCATTTCCTTCAAAACAGCTTTTAATTGCTTGAAGTGATAACTTTGCTCATTTCCTACCACGTACAATGATTTGGCAAAATTGTAGGTCCGTTTGCGGTACAGCGCTGCGGCCATGTCCCGTGTGATGTAAAGAGTCGCACCATCGGATTTGCGGATCAAGGCTGGATTTAAGTCATACGCAGCCAAATCAACGATCTCTGCCCCTTGGTCTTCTTTCAACAAGTGTTTTTCCTCTAATAATTCCACGACTTCTGTCATTTTATCATTATAGAAAGCTTCGCCATTCAATGAATCAAAGGAAACTTCCAACATATCATAGATTTTATTGAATTCTTTTAATGATTCATCACGGAACCATTGCCACAAATCCATTGCTTCTTGGTCACCATCTTCTAGTTTCTTGAACCAAGCTCTCGCATCATCTTCTAATTGTTTATCTGTCTCGGCAGCTTCGTGAAAATCAACATACAAACGCAACAGTTCGTTGATTGGTTCCGCTTTGACCGCTTCTTCTGACCCCCATTTTTTATAGGCCACGATCAATTTCCCAAATTGTGTTCCCCAGTCGCCTAAATGGTTGATGCGAATTGGCTGGTAACCGATTTTTTCTAAAATAAAGCCGATTGAGTTACCGATCACAGTGGAACGCAAATGCCCCATTGAGATGGGTTTGGCAATATTTGGTGAAGACATATCGATGGGTACTGCTTGCTGATTGCCGATGGTTTGATCGCCAAAATGATTTTTTTCTTTGAGAACCATCTCTAAGACGTGGGCAGAGATTGCTTTTTTATCCATAAAGAAGTTTAAATATGGACCGACCACTTCAATTTTTTCAAAAGACGCTTGATCGATTTTTTCTGCTAAGTCTGCGGCAATTTGCTGCGGCGCTTTCCGATAGACTTTTGCTAGCGAGAAGGCTGGGAATGCCACATCCCCATGGTCAGCTGACTTTGGATTTTCCAGTAATTGCTGAACTTGTTCGATCGATAGATCTTCTTTTACTACTTGATGGATGGCTTGTGCGACGATTTCTTTGTTATTCATAGTATCCCTCCTATAATGACTGAGCCCATGTTTTGATGAAAAGTTGTTTGAAGCAAGCAAACAGCTGTATGTTTTTAACGCAAGAAATGATTGATAAAAACAAAAAAGCCTCTAGCGCATAACATGCACTAGAGACGAGATTTCCCGCGGTACCACTCTGATTGTCCTTTTCGGACCTACTTTTTTCTGATAACGGCAGAATTCCGTTTGCTTGGCAAATTCTCACAAGTGCGTTTCACAATCTGATCAATTCGGCTTCCACCACCCCGAACTCGCTAACTGATACTCGAATCGCTACTTCTCTTGTTTCATCAAATCAAGGCTATTTACTTCCCAGAAAGTATAGCAAAGAAATGTTTGTTTGGCTAGCGAGATTTTGGCATTTTCAAAAAAAATTATTTTATACTTTAGGAATAAATAGATCTCCAGCAGTCACTGCCATGATCGCTTTGATTGAGTGCAAACGATTTTCGGCTTGATCAAATTGACGGGCATACTTACTGCGAAAGACCTCATCAGTGGCTTCCATCTCAGAAATTCCATACCCCTGCGCTGCTTTTTTGCCATACGTGGTCTGATCATCATGAAATGCTGGCAAACAATGCATAAAAATCACTTGATCGTTTTGTGTTTTTTTCATCAACGATTGGTTGACTTGATACGGCAGCAGCTGTTCGATCCGCTCTTGGAATTTTTCTTCTTCACCCATTGATACCCAAACATCGGTATACACGACATCAGCGCCTAGAACACCTTGATCCACATCATCAGTCACCAAAATCTTTGCGCCCGATTGCTTGGCATAGGCTTGTGCCTGTGCGATGATGGTTGCTTCTGGCTGCAAGGCCTTCGGGGTGACGACATGAATATTGACCCCTAAAATCGCACTGGTCACTAATAAAGAATTAGCGACATTGTTGCGCCCATCCCCACAGTATGCGATGGTCAAGCCAGTCAGCTCACCAAAGTTTTCTTGAATGGTTAAAAAGTCAGCAATCATTTGCGTTGGATGCCATTCATCCGTTAAGCCATTCCAAACAGGTACACCTGAATAGTTGGCCAGATCTTCGACAACCTGCTGACTAAAGCCGCGAAACTCGATCCCGTCAAACATACGGCCGAATACTTTGGCGGTATCTTCAACAGATTCTTTAGACCCCAACTGAATATCATTGGCCCCTAAAAATTCCGGATGTGCCCCCAGATCCACCGCTGCAACCGTAAAGGCTGCTCGCGTCCGTGTCGAATTCTTTTCAAACAAAAGTGCAATGTTTTTACCATCTAAATAACGATGTGGTTGATTGTTGGCCTTCATCCCTTTCAAGTGCTGGGAAAAATCAATCAGATATTGTAGTTCTTCTTTTGTAAAATCCTTTTCTGCTAAAAAACTGCGTCCTTTAAAAACCGATGTCATTGCATACCCGCCCTCCAATTAACTAATAATTATACACGATAATATCAAATAATGAAATAAAATACAACAAAATCTTCTGTTTGCTCATAAAGAAACCCCAAAAAAACACCTAAGAACGGATCTTAGGTGCAATCATCTTAAGAAATCGTATGGGCAAAGCTGACACTTGGATCAGCATTCAATGAAAGATCTGCTAAGCGCTGCTTTTTCAACGCAACATGGGCATAAGCTCCAATCATGGCCGCATTATCTCCGCAAAGACGCAACGGTGGAATCAACAATTCCACTTCCGGCAATTCCTGCATCGCTTTTTGTAAAGCGTCACGCAAGCCTTGATTCGCCGCGACTCCCCCAGCAACGATCAGCTGGTTTACAGGATAGGCTTGGCACGCCCGCAACGTTTTGTGAACCAATACTTCGACAACGCTGGCTTGGAAACTAGCTGCTAGATTTTCTACTGACAAAGCTTCCTCTCTTTGCTGTGCATTATGCACAAAATTGATAAAGGAACTCTTTAAGCCGCTGAAACTAAAATCAAAATTATCTTCTTGTATCATTGCTCGAGGAAAGTGATACGTATCACTGCCTAGATGCGCAAGGCGATCAATTTCTTTCCCACTAGGATAAGGCAACCCCAGAACACGACCGACTTTGTCATAGGCTTCACCCGCGGCATCATCTCTCGTTTCACCGATGATCTCAAAAGAGCCATCTTCTGCCATATACACCAATTCGGTGTGGCCACCGCTGACCAATAATGCCATTAAAGGAAAAACCAATGGCTTCACTAGGCGAGCTGCATAAATATGTCCTGCCATGTGATTGACCGGAATCAGCGGTAAGCTGTGGGCCCAGGCAAAGGCTTTCGCTGCAGAAAGCCCAATCAACAGTGCCCCAACCAACCCTGGACCATAGGTAACAGCAACAGCTGACAACTCTTCAGGTTGGGTGTCGGCCTGTGTCAACGCTTCTTCGATACATAAAGTAATCTGTTCGACATGGTGACGACTAGCGACTTCTGGTACGACACCGCCGAAGCGCTGGTGGCTCTTGATCTGCGAAGCAACAATGTTACTTAAAATGGTGTCGCCGTTTTTAATCACTGCCACACTGGTTTCATCACAACTGCTTTCAATGGCTAAAATCAATTCATTCATTTGATTTTTGTCCGCCTACTTTCTTTTCCATAATCAACGCATCCTCTTCTGGATGACTGTAATATTTTTTTCTACGACCGATGACTGTATAGCCCACACGTAAATAAAGAGCTTGTGCTTGCAAATTCGACACACGCACTTCAAGATAGATGCGCCGACCATCGGTTTGTTCCACGAGCGATTCCATTTGCTTCAACAATTCTTTCGCCAAACCACGACCTTGATACGCTGGTAAAACCGCTACATTAAACAACTCTGCTTCATCCAGCACTTGCTGAAAACAGAGAAACCCAATCAGCTCTTGATTGGTTTTTCCATAACGGAACAAATAGCGACTGTTGCTGTTTTGCAAATCTTGTTGAAATTGCTGCACATTCCAAGGCGAGCCAAAGGGATAGCTCTGATCTGCCAATGACCAGAGCATTTGCGGTGTCGGGATCGTTTGATCTGCTTGTTCGTTAGTCATTTAAAAATTTCACCATATCCAATGCGTCTTCATTGCCTTCGGTGTAGTACGCCGTTTTGATCGCCTGTGAAACAAACCCGAGGGTCCGATACAAACGTTGCGCATCACGATTGCCCAGGCGAACTTCTAATGTCAAACGGTCGCATTTGTTTTTCCGTGCATAACGTTCGATTTCTCCTAGCAAGAAAGAACCGATCCCTTTTCCTTGATAATCAGGAATGATCGCGATATTGGTGATATGGGCATCAGCGCCTAAAATCCGCACCCCGATAAACCCAATCATCCGCTCATTATGCAAGATGCCCAAATAAAGATGTTTGACCCGTGAATAAAGTTCTGACAAAAAGGCGCTCTTGGTCCAAGGCAGTTCCCCAGCATACACGAGACGCTCCACCTGCAGCAGCTCTTTAATGTCATCTCCGACTAATTCACGAACAACGTACGTTTCCCCTCGTATCTCTTTTTTACGCTCTGGGTATTGAATCTGACGGAAAAGAGCCAGCTTTCCCGTCATCGTTTTAAATTTTTTCAACATAGGCATCCACTCCCGGTTCATGCGAGGCTAACCATTTTTCTTCGGCTTCAACTAATTTTAAATAGTCTGGTACAAAATCATGGATCGAAGCGACCGGCGCTTCTTCTTTCGCAATAGCAGCTAAAACAACGCCATTCGGGTAATTCCATAACGATACTTGATTGATATGGGCTGTCGGCAGTTCCGCCTCGATCATGTCTTTAAATTTGATGGTATCGGCGCCGACAAATAGCACTTCTTGACCATCGACTGCTTTTAACTGGGTCAATAATTCAGACAGTGAGATATGCTGGTCTTTGATCCTTTTTTCTAAGGTCCCATTATGCCATTGGTAGGCACCTGCGTAGACATTTTGACGGCGAGCGTCAAACAACGGCACGATCACTTGCGATACGCCCACACAATTGGCAGCGACTGCTTTCAAACTAGAAACACCAATCAGCGGGATGTTCAATGTTTGCGCCAGCGTTTTTGCTGTTGTGACGCCGATTCGCAAACCTGTATACGAACCAGGACCTTTCGCAACAACGATTTGCTCCAGCTCTTTAGGTGCCATCCCCACCGCTTGCATCAATCCATCAATGGCAGGCATCAATGCTGTGCTGTGGTTTTTGATCGCCATCGTCTGGCTTTGTCCCAACACTTCTTGACCATCGACCACCGCAACCGCCAGCGTTTGGTTTGAGGTATCAATCGCTAATGTTTTCATCTATCTTCTCCCCATTCAAAAAACTCTCTCATATTCTACCATATTCTAATCAAATGCCCAACCAAGTCTCCAAAAAGATGCCTGCGTTTAGAAAAAAAGCAATAGGACAACAATACCCGAACCTTTGAAAAAAGCAAGCACGGCTGCAGCTGCAAACCGACGAGGCTGTTTAAAGGTTCGGGTAAGACGATAGTCATTTTTTTGTTATTCCATTAAAACTCAGTTGACGTGTGTAACGACATCCTTCGGTGATTCAACTGGTTGCTAGGAGGATTGGCGCGTAATCAGTTCCGTTGCGATCGTAACTTTGCGAGGTACGGGAGCTGCATTCGTAATGATATCCAGCAAGGTCGTCACTGCCAGCTCCCCCAGCCATTCCGTATGAACTTTGATGGTTGACAGCGTCGGAAAGACGTACTTTGCAACACTGACATCGTTGAAGCCGATAATTGCGATCTCCTCAGGAATCTTGATGTTTTTTTCTTGCAAAGCACGCATAGCGCCAATCGCTAAGGCATCACTGGAAGCAAATAAAGCACTTGGCAACTCTTTGTTTTGCTGCAAATACTCTTTCATCGCCTCATAACCGCCCTCTACTGTAAACGGTGCGCTGAGGTGATATTGCGGGTGGTGCAGCTTCAACCGACGGAGCCGTTCCTCAAAAATTCGGCGCCGGGGGTCTTCGATTTCTTGGTGATGATCCTTGGTAAACTCAACGCCTGATAACAAGCCGATCCTTTGGTGGCCTTTTGCAATAAAGTCATCGATCACTAAATCCACCGCTTGTTGAAAGTCCACTACCAGAGAATTGACGCCCTGAGCCAATGCGTCAAAATCGACCATCAACAAATTGGCTTGGCTTTTTTTCAATTGTCGAATCTGGTGATCATCGAATTTTCCTAGTGCAATCGTTCCATCGACTGCGGTATCAGTCAATCCTTCGTAGGGTTCTTTCAGCAAACGAATCCCTAATTCTTCGGTTTTGTTTTCAATCCCGATACGGATCGCTAAATAGTAAAGATCTGCTAATTCTTCCTCGGTATCAAACCATTGGATCAAGCGCATACTACTGGTTTCTGGCTGACTCTTTTTTTTATGTTTTGTGTAATTGAGTGCTTCTGCGGCTTTAAAAATTTTCTCTTTGGTTTCAGAACTGACCGATAATTCTGAATCGTAATTCAGCACCCGTGATACAGTGGCTGGCGAGACGCCAGCCTGTTGTGCAATATCTTTGATCGTTGCCATCTTCCAGCCTCCTTTTTTTGCGGGGAACTTTTTTATAAAGTAGCTATAAAGCGAGCAAAGGCCGCTTGCCCTGTCTGGTCTCGCTTGAAGACGCCTGCATGCGTCAATACTTGTGTAAAGACTTCCCCTAATGCATTACGTAAAATCTGCGACACGTTTTCGGCATTGCATTCTGGGTGCTGGGCTTTGATCGCATCTGCCCAAGGAATATGGTATGCCGCGATTTGATTGGGCTGATCCAATAGATAAGCAGTCACTTCTTCTAGTTCCGGAGCTAAACGCGGCGGGAGAACTGCCAAGCCCATGACTTCAATCAATCCGATATTTTCTTTTTTGATATGCTGCACTTCTTGATGCGGATGAAAAATGCCGTCAGGATGTTCTTTGGAAACATTATTATCCCGCAAGACTAAGTCCATTTCAAACAGCTCTCCTTGCTTGCGTGCGATCGGTGTCACCGTATGATGAGGCGTTCCATCTTCTGAAAAGGCATTGATCGAAACACTTGGATCTGAGTACTGTTGCCATTGGGCTAACACATATTGGCAAGCGGCGGCTAATTTTTGTTTGTTTTTCGCTTGTAGTCGTATCACCGACATTGGCCACTTCACGATCCCCGCAGCGACATCAGGAAAACCAGTTAAAGAAAAGTGTTGCTCGATCGGCGCTTTTGCCATGGCAAACGTGTGCCGTCCCCCTTGATAATGGTCATGAGACAAGATCGAACCCCCAACGATCGGCAGATCGGCATTGGACCCGACAAAATAATGCGGCATCACTTCAATGATCTGCAACAAGCGAGCGAAGGTTTGCAAATTGATTTTCATAGGACGATGGTCTAAAGAGAGAAAAATCGAATGCTCATTGTAGTAGGCATAGGGCGAATATTGAAAGCCCCATGCTTCATTATCCAAATTCATACGGATGATCCGATGGTTGGTCCGCGCTGGATAATTGACTCGTCCTTGGTAGCCTTCATTTTCCAAACACAACATGCATTTCGGATAATCTACAGAAGCAGCAGCTCCTTCTTTCGCTATTTGCTTGGGATCTTTTTCAGGTTTTGATAAATTGATCGTGATCTCGATCTCCCCATATTCGGTATCAACTGGGAACACGATATTCTTTGCGATGGCCCGAGTCTTGATGTAATCATTTTGACGGCACAGCTCAAAGAAATAATCCGTCGCTTCTTTAGGATCATTGGCATAATGCTGCGCAAAAAAAGCATTGACTACTGAAGGCGGTGGCGTCAAAAAGTCCATCAACTGGGCTTCAAAGATTTCTCTTTCTGCGTGAGAATCGCCAATTTGCTGATTGCTTAAAGCGCATGCCACCAGCTCGTCCATCAAATCAATGGAGGACCGATCGACAGAACGAATTTCGCTGGGCTCAAAAACAGCTTCCCCGATCATGGCTAGTACTCGGTTTTGTAAATAAATACGATCCATTTCCATCCAGCCGCCAGCCTTGATTGCTAAAGTGACGAAATCGCTGATTGTTTGGCTGATCGTCATTGGTTATTCCTCCTGCCCTTGATACCCATTTGGATGGCTGACATGCCAATTCCAAGCAGTCTCGATGATTGCTTCGACGTCGGTATAGACTGGTTTCCAGCCTAAAACCTTTCGTGCTTTTTCACTCGATGCCACTAAGGTACTTGGATCACCGGCACGGCGAGGCGCCACTCTGGCTGGGATCTCTTTTTTCGTTACATTGCGAGCAGCTTCCACCATTTCTTTCACAGAGTACCCATGATTGCTGCCTAGATTGAAGACATTGCTCTCATTGCCTTTTTGTAAATATTCTAATGCCAACAGGTGAGCAGCGATCAGATCTTCAACATGGACATAATCGCGGACACAAGTACCATCTGGAGTATCGTAATCCTCCCCAAAAATCGCTACCTCTTTGCGTTGTCCTAAAGCAGCTTGCAAGATGATCGGTACTAAGTGTGTTTCTGGATCATGGTCTTCACCGATCGAAGCATCCGACTTCGCGCCAGCCACATTGAAATAACGCAATGCGACATACTTCATTCCATAAGCTTCATCGCACCAACGCATCATTTTTTCCATGATCAACTTGCTTTCGCCATATGGATTTTTAGGATTTGTTGGGGTTTCTTCCGTGATTGGACTATGGTCAGGTTCCCCATAAGTTGCTGCTGTAGAGGAAAAGACGATATGTTTCACTTGATGTTCCTTCATCACTTCTAAGAGGACCTGCATCCCATACACATTATTGTTGAAATACTTCAATGGTTTTTCCACAGATTCTCCCACCAAAGAGCTGGCAGCAAAGTGAATCACGCCATCGATCGTTTCTTTTTCAAATACCGATTGTAAAAATGCTTTGTCGCGAATATCTCCTTCATAAAAGGTTGCTGCTGGATGGATCGCTTGGCGATGTCCTGTCAGCAAATTGTCAACGACAACGACTTGTTTTCCTTGTTCGATCAATTGATCGACTGCATGAGAACCGATATAGCCGGCTCCTCCTAATACTAAAATCGCCATATTTTCAGCCTTCTTTCTTCATTCCTTCATCGTTTCTTATTCTACAGTTTTCGTGCACCATCATCAATACTTGCTTGATAAATGTCGGTTGCGTAGCCGATTTCTGCTAAATAGGCTGCTCTGACTGACGCTTCGAAATCAGCCCATTCACTTGCTTTGACCAATGCGATCCCGCAACCGCCAAAGCCCGCACCAGTCATCCGCGCACCTAGAACAGCAGGGTGCGCTTGAGCGGCTGCGACTAGTGTATCTAGTTCATGCCCTGTCACTTCATAATCATCTCGCAATGAGGCATGGGAGGCATTTAATAACTGGCCGAATTCTTCAAGATCACCAGCAGTCAAAGCAGCTTTTGCTTTCAATGTCCGTTGGTTTTCCGTCACCGCATGTTTCGCCCGTTTGATCAAGCGTGGATCATCGATCAATGCTGTATTTGCAAAAAAGGTTGCTTCGTCTAATGCGCCCAATGAATCAATGGCTAATGATTTTTGCAAACGAGCCAATGCTTCTTCACATTCTGCACGTCGTTCATTGTATTTAGAATCAGCCAATTCGCGTCGCTTATTGGTATTCATGATCGCTACGACATAATCGCCAAATGCCGCTGGTACGACTTCATAATTTAAAGTGTTCGTATCTAAAAGCAATGCATGGTCTTTTTGACCCATTCCGATCGCAAATTGATCCATGATCCCTGAGTTAACGCCAATAAACTCATTTTCGACTTTTTTGCCGATTTTAACTAAGTCCAAGGTCGTCAGGGTTAAATCAAAGAGATCTTTTAGACAAACCCCTGTCAGCAATTCAATCGATGCCGAAGAAGAAAGGCCTGCGCCATTCGGAATGTTGCCATAAAAAGCGATGTCAAAGCCTCGATCGATCACTTGCCCCGCTTCTTTTAGAAAACGAACGACTCCTTTCGGATAGTTTGTCCAATCATCTTCTTTTCGGTAATCCAGCTCATCTAACGAAAAGGAGATCACGCCTTTTTCTGGAAAGTTCTCTGAATAGAGTTGGATCAACTGGTCTTCACGTTTTCGCGCTACTGCATACGTCCCTAATGTGATCGCCGCCGGGAAAACATAACCGCCATTGTAATCCGTGTGTTCACCGATCAAGTTGATTCTCCCTGGTGCAAAATACATGCCTGTGCCTTCTGTTCCAAATTTATCAATAAATATCTGTTGCAATTGCTCCATTTCTCTCACTCCCACTTTCTTTTTAGTAAACTTATTGTAAAATATTTACTAAATTATTTCAAGCGTTTTCAATCCCAAAAGTGATTTTTTTTGATATTTTTTCCGTTTTCATTCATAATGAACCTATAACTAAAGGCGAGGTGTTTAATGATGAAACGATTTCTTTCAGGATTTTTAGTAGGAACAGTCGCAACGGTTGCTGCAGCTGCAAGTGTTGTTATGGCGGTCAAGAAACAAGTGATTGATCCGATTGATGAACAACAAGCGGATCATGATGAAAAACGGAAACGTGCGATGCGTAAAAGCGTTGCCCGTTAATCATTTGCTACAAAAGAGCCGTCAGCCTTCAATAGGCTGGCGGCTCTTTTAGGTAATCATTCTTCCTTCTCCAGTAAGTCCTGCAAAATCACGGCTTGATTTTGTTCTTCATTTTTCGCTCCGTATAGTAAGGTAACGGTCTCTTGTTCAGCAACCAACGCGTTTAACTGCGCCAGGGCAACTTTTGCGGGCGCTTTCTCTAATTCTTGTAGATAGCGGTCTTTAAACGCATCAAAACGTTCAGGATCATGCCCAAACCATTTGCGCAATTCAGTACTTGGTGCGACTGCTTTGAGCCATAGATCGATCTGAGCTGTTTCCTTTTTCATCCCTCTAGGCCAGATGCGATCCACCAATACCCGATAGCCATCTGTCGTTTCCGCCGCTTCATAAATTCTTTTTCGCTTGATCAACGCACACTCTCCTTATTAATAGACCTAAGTTCAAATAAAGGCAAAAGCCCACAATGTAAATTGAACAATGACTTACTTGAAACACTCCGTTTGGTGTTTCGTCACTCATTCAAATTTGCTTGTGTTCTTTTGCCTTGAGTTCTCTGTTTTATAAACTATTTTTCTTTTTCGTCTTGCCGCTCCAGCCTTCATATCCTTCTTTTAGGATATAGACATTGGTAAAGCCTTCTTTACGTAATTTATTCGCTGCGCGAATACTCAACGATTTACGCGTGTCATATAAGTAGATCGGTTGATCTTTACGAAACGCGCTGAAGGAATTCGTCAAAACAGTAAAAGGAATATTACGCGCCCCTAAAATATGTCCACTGTCAAACTCATTTTTTTCCCGAACATCGATCACTTGGGCTTTCTTCATTCCTGCTTTGAATTCATCTTCTGAGATGATCGTTGCTGAACGGCGTCCCATGATTTGAAAATACGCCCAGTTCAAAGCGATTGCTAAGATGATTAATCCCAAAACCAAGTTTAGCCACATAATTGGTGTCATTTCTTCTATTCCTCTCTATTGTAACAATCATTCTTTTTTTGATTTATGCTGCTTGAATGTATCATTGCCTAGCAGCTTGGCATCTAAGCTTTTGCTGCAAATTGCAAAGCTAATGATGCTGCCCCGATCACACCGGCATCATTCCCAAGTTCTGCCAATTTGATTTCGGTACTTTCCGTTACCTGTGGGAAGGTAAACTGAGCAAAGTAGGCAGCAACCCGTTCACGTAAAAATTCACCGGCTGCTGATACGCCTCCACCTAAAACGATACTTGATGGATTTAATGTGTTTCCTAAGTTTCCGCATGCCAACCCAAGGTAGAAGCACACTTTATCAACGACCATCAAGCCAAATGGATCGTTTGCTTGAGCCGCTTCAAAAATATCTTTACTTGAAACATCTTCCCCATTGTCCAGCTGCTGTTTCAATGCCGAATCGCCAGCATATTCTTCTGCCAACTGTCGAGCAACTCGCACAACACCCGTCGCACTAGAAACCGTTTCTAAACAACCACGTTTGCCGCAAGTACATTCAAACCCTTCTGGATCAACAGTGATATGACCGATTTCTCCAGCACAACCAGCAACCCCATGAAGCAATTGCCCTTCCATGATGATACCGCCGCCAACACCTGTACCTAGTGTGATAAAGATGACATCAGGATTGTTATCCCCTGCCCCTTTCCAGCGCTCACCTAAAGCTGCTACATTGGCATCGTTATCGATGGCAAAGGGGATTTTTGTGCCTTTTTCAATCAGTTCTTTGACTGGCTGAAGTGTTTTCCAGTTCAGATTGTAGGCACCGATGACGGTTCCTTTGTCACGATCGACACTTCCTGGTGTCCCCATACCAATACCGATAAATGCTTCTGGCTGTAAGCCATATAATTCTAGGCGATGATTGATCGATGCCACGATTTCTGGCACAATATGTGAGCCTTCATCAAGAATATTGGTGTCAATACTCCATTTTTGCTGAATCTCGCCTTCGCTCGTTAAAATAGCGAATTTCACCGTTGTTCCGCCTAAATCAATTCCGATGATTTTTTTGTCCATCACTTGTTTTCCTCCCGGCTTTCTTCAATTCGATGCTCCCGCGTAAGAATTCGCCGGGCAGTCAGATATACATCCCGATCTATCAAGCGACTGTCATAAAAGTTTTTCAGCTCGATTTGCATCAGTTCTATATCGTAGATCCGCTTGCCGACATATACGTAAACACCAAATTGTTTCAGTAATTGTTGTACGTCATATAACGTTTCCATTTAACCACTTCCTGCTTATTATACAAGTAATTAATATTTTTTAAAACCATATATCACAAAAATAGCCAATAAGAAAACAAAGAGTACGCCAGAGAGGATTCTGGTGTGGATCGAATATTTTCCATAGTTCTTTGGCAATGCCAAAAGATTCCCTAACAATAACCCACCGAGGATCCCCCCAATGTGTCCCCACATATCGATCGTTTGATCAAACACCCCAAAAACCAGGTTCAATCCAACGAATAGGGCAAATTGCCGTACCATTGCTTGGATGCGGTAATCATTTCTAAAATGCCAACCTAAAATCAAAAATGCCCCGAAAAGTCCGAATAAAGAAGTACTAGCGCCTGCTGATTGAACCCCTATTTGGTTGAAGGCAAAACTCATGGTATTGCCCATGATGCCGCTTAGCAAATACAAGGCAAAAAAACGGCTATGACCATAGATGGCTTCTACTTGCTGCCCCATATAATACAGTATCACAGAATTGATCGCAAAATGAGCCAAACCGAAATGTAGAAAGATCGGGGTAACGAAACGCCAATATTCATTTAAATAAACGACAAACGGACCAAACATCACCCCGCCTGATTGAATAGAGGGACTAAAATAACCTAAGATAAACACAATTGTTTGGATAGCTAAAAACAGATACGTGAAGACCGGCTGATTCAGCCATCTTTTCATTTGAGAATTCATTGACGTGCTCCTTTACGTGCGAATAAGAGAATCCGTATAGATTTTATCGATTGGGATGTCGAATACATCTGGTGTCCATTGATCGTTGAATTGCTCTCCGAAGACCAAAGAAACGGTCTTGCCATCGAAAGCTGACAAGAAACGATCATAATAGCCACCGCCAAAGCCGATGCGATAGCCGTTTTTAGAAAACGCCAAACCGGGAACAATCAGCAAATCCAAGTGATGGGCTTCTTGCTCACTGATCGGCTCTTCAACTCCAAATGCCGACGCTTCATAACGCGTTGTCGGCTCCACATGATAAAACTGCAATTTTTTCTGTTGTGCTTTCGGCACTGCGATTCGTTTGTTTTGTTCAAATCCTTTAGCAAAAATAGCCGCTGTATCAAATTCAAATGGCAACGAACGGATCACTCCTACTGACTTAGCCGTTTGCCAAAGCTGAGAAGAAAACAGCAACTGCAAAATCAGCGTTTCTTTCTGCTGCTTTTGTTTGATTGGCATTTGTTTTAATGTTTGGATCATGTGCTCTCTAATGACTGGTTTTTCCATTGGATCACTCCTCTCAGAAATAGTACCAAAAACTGTGTCCAAATAGCAAACTAGAATCGCAGATTTCTTGACAAGATCATGACTAGTTGCTCATCCTTCTTTACGTCGGATCAGCAAAAAGACAAAGTATGGTGCCCCCACGATAGAAATGATGATACCAGCTGGGATCTCGCCGCTTGTCAATAGCAAACGACCGATCGTATCACTGACTAAGACTAGCAGACTGCCGATCATTCCCGCTAAGAAAAAGGCACTGCGAGATTCTCTGCCGATGAGTCCCTTAGCGATATGAGGCGCCAATAAGCCCACAAAGGCTAAATTACCAGTATAGCCAACCGTACTGGCAGCCAAACCAACCGCGATCACTAAAAACCACGTCCGCAAACGGGTCAAAGAAACCCCTAAGCTAATTGCCTGCTCCTCGCCAAAGCCAAGTAAGTTAAGCCTTGGTACGGTCCAGAAAGCTGCGGCAGACAATACGATGACCCAAGGAAGCAGACTGGTGATTTGCTGCCAAGAAGTTCCCCAAATCGAACCAGAAAGCCACGCTGTTACAAAGCGATAGCGGTCTTTTGATAATTCCACCGTAAAGAGTAAGGTAGCCGCCGCCAGCCCTGCATTGACGGCGATTCCCGCCAGCAGTACTCGCTCCATCGATAACAATTGGCGGTGCTTATAGGCAATCAAATAGACCAGTACAGCAGCTAATAAACCACCGATGATCCCAACGACAGGCAAAAGCTGAGATCCTTGGGTATAAAAACCTAAGTAGATCATCACAAAGAGCCCTGCCCCATTGTTGATTCCTACGATACTTGCATCAGCCAACTCATTTCTCGTTACTCCTTGCAAGACAAACCCAGAAAAACCAAAGGCACCACCAGCGATCAGCGCTAGACAAGCCCGTGGTAGTCGAAACTCAGTAAAAGTCAGTACTTGACTCGAAGATGCCGTTCCTTGAAAGATTGCCCCTAATGCCTGAAAGGATAAAATTGTTTTTCCCACCATGACACTTCCTAGAAAAGCGACCATCAGCAGTAGGAAAAAAACAGAGAGTGTTTTTTTCATCAGCCTTCCCTCCGTATCTTGATCAATAGAAAAGGCACACCAATCAATGCCATCAGTATCCCAAAGGGTGTCTCAAAGGGCGGATTGATCAGGCGGCCAGCCAGATCAGCGGCCATCACCAGTGTTCCCCCTCCAAGGATCGTCAAAGGCAAAATCAGTTGATAGTTTTTGCCCACCATTCCCCGCACGACATGAGGAACCATTAAGCCGACAAAACTGACCGGTCCAACAAGCGAAACCGCCATTCCCGCCAAAACTACGACTAACAGTAAGGCAGATGCCCGAATCAGATGCGGGTGCTTGCCTAATGAAATGACGGTGTCATCTCCTAGCGCTAACAGATTCAACGCTTTTCCTAGACGTAGCACAAAAACGATGGCAATCAGATAGATGGGGCCCACAAAACGCAGTTGCTGCCAAGTCACATTTGCGGCACCACCGATAAACCAAAAGGCTAGCTCTTGATTTAAATCAAATTGCAGTGACAGGGTCTGACTGATGGCTGAGAAAAAAGAACTTAGTGCCACACCAGCCAAAATCAAACCTGTAGGTGACATACCCAATTTGGCATAGCGAGTCAATAAAAAAAGCAGCGCAGTTGCCGCAAAGGCACCAAAAAACGAAAATAGCGCCGCTTGACTCGGTTGAATACTAGGAAATAGGATAAATGCGATCGCTAATCCCATCGCAGCCCCACTGTTGACACCTAAAAGACCGCCATCTGCCAGAGCGTTTTTCGTAATTCCCTGCATGATAGCTCCCGTAACAGCAAAACAACTTCCTACTAGAAAAGCAGCCAACACACGGGGCAATCGGATATTGCGCAAGACTTGATGCAGCTGATTCTCATAGTCAAAAGCAAAAATAGCATGCCAGATCGTTTCAAAGGAAAGGTCTGCAGCGCCTTGGGTGATCGCCAAAAAGAAACAGATAATAAAGCAGCCGCTAAAAAGCAGCAGCAACCAAGGAAACTTTTTCATGCTTGGGCTCCTAACTCATAGGTCAAGACCAATGGCTTTGTGCTATTAGGAAAGGTTCCTAACATGGCGTCGATCTCAAACAAACGCTGCAGCCACTCTTTGGTCAGCACTGTTTCTGGTGTACCAGAGACCAACAGTTCTCCACCTTTTAATGCATAAATATAATCAGAAAAACGTGAGGCATGATTCAGGTCATGAATCGACATAATGATCGTTTTTCCGTAGGTTTTATTGATTTGCTGTAATAAGAGCAAAATTTCTAATTGATGCGCTGGATCTAAAAAGGTCGTTGGTTCATCTAAAATCACGATATCCGTATCTTGCGCAAGTGCCATGGCGATCCAAACGCGCTGTTTTTGTCCCCCTGACAGCGTGCTGATCGTTTCATCTGCTAGTGCTGTCAAACCCGTTGCCTGCAAGGACCAGTCGATCGCCGCAAGATCTTGTTCCGATAAACTATTTAGTCCTTTTTGATAGGTAAAACGACCATAAGAAACAATTTCGCGAATCGTCAAGCCAATCGATGAATCGCTAACTTGTGAGAGCAGCGCAATCTTTTTCGCTACTTCTTTGGTTTTGATGTTTTGCAGGTTTTGTGCATCTAAAAGGACCTCACCAGACAATGGCTGTAAAATTCGGGCAAGTGCCTTTAAAAACGTCGATTTCCCACTGCCGTTCGGACCAATCAAGCCGATGATTTTCCCTTCTGGCACCTCAATTGTTAGATTTTGCACAATTTTTTGTTTTTGATAGCCGACACTCAAGTCAACTGTTCGTAATTTCGCCATATTCGTCCCCAAAATAAATGATTGATAATGCTTATCAATTATGAATGTAATCCTACTATTCGTCAATAGTTCTAAAAAAAGGAAATAAAAAAATAAGATTGACAAAGGAGCGTTTCTTCGTGATAATAGCTATCAGCAAATGAGAACTATTCTCAATTAAAATAATAAGTGCTCAACATGTAACAAAGGAGGAAGTGTTTCTATGAAACAATGGTCAAAAAGAAGTACTTGGCTTACCCTGCTAGCTGCCTGCTCCCTTACCCTACTGGGTGCTTGCAGCACGAATAATGACTCAACGGATAGCAGTGGATCAGCCACTACTTCTTCAGAAATAGCAACAACCTTTACTGATGCGATGGGAAATGAAGTCACTGTTCCCGAAAACCCACAGCGGGTGATTGGTAGTTATTTGGAAGATTATTTGGTCGCTTTAGGGGTAACACCGGTTGCTCAATGGACCGTCGGCAATGACAGTGATCAAGCATACTTGCAAGACAAACTGGCGGAGGTTCCAAGGATCAACTACGATCTGCCCTTTGAAGATGTCTTGAGCTTTGAGCCAGACCTGCTGCTGATGGATAGCAATTCCATGGTGGAAGGCGACAAATATGATCAATACAGTAAAATCGCGCCGACCTATGTGGTCACAAATGGCGAGGACGTGACTTGGCGGGAACATCTGACAGATATCGCAAAGGTGTTACACAAAGAAGAGCAAGCTGCCCAAGTAGAAGCTGATTATGATGACTTAGTCGCTGCTACCAAGGAAACGTACGCTGATCAAATCCAAGGCAAGTCGATCGCTGTTTTATGGGTGGTCAATAACTCTGTCTTCATGGTTTCAGAAACAAAATCAAGCGGTCAGCTGCTGTATCACGAACTCGGGTTTGAAGTTCCCGCACTGGTTTCGGAAATCAGTGAAAGTGCCACTGCTGATTGGTCTGCCGTTTCTCTGGAAAAATTAGCAGAATTGGATGCCGATTACCTGATTTTAGTGAATAGTGATAAAGGCGCTGATTTTTTCAGTGAACAAGTCTGGCAAAATCTTGATGCAGTCAAAAACAATCATTTATGGGAATTCGGCCCTGAATCAAGCTGGCTCTACAACGGTCCGATCGCCTACACCAAAATGATCGAAGATATCCAGAGCAAATTGGACTAATGCGTTTCAAGAAATTCGTCAAGTAAAACTACTTAACAAATTTCAGGAAAAAGCTAGCATTCCCTCACGAAACATGCTATTATATTTTAGTCTGAGAGATTTCTTAGAGGATTCTTGTATCGTTAGGGGGGAAAATCATGCGCGTAAACATCACATTAGAGTGCACTTCTTGTAAAGAACGCAACTACTTATCAAACAAAAACAAACGTAACAATCCTGATCGTTTGGAAAAGAAAAAATATTGCCCACGCGAAAGAAAAGTTACTTTACACCGCGAAACAAAATAATGCTATTTAAGAAGTTCGCAAACGCTGATAACCAAGGCGTTTGCGAACTTCTTTTTTTGAATCAATACTTTCAACGTAGACTTTAACTTAGATTTAGTAGTACCATTCGAACATAAACACCCCTCGCCTACTTTTTCATGGGCGAGGGGTTAATTTTGCAGTAATTGACTTAGATTACTGCCGAATAACAACGGTTTCCACTGCTCCGATCCAGCTGTCAGACGTAAACAGCAACCACGAATTTTGAAACTAGTACTACTTTTTTTGCAGTTCATCATCAATCGTCACTACTCTTTATCTTGATATAAATGAAAAGGTTACATCAAAAACGCATCTCTTGAGGAATTGGCAGAATTAGAACAATTGATCGCAGAACGCAAAAAAGTCCTCCTACTCGAATCTGAGTAAGAGGACTTTCTGTTTTATAGGTAGTTGATTCACACGTCATTGTACAGCTGCTGCAACCTGTTCCACTACAATTAGCTGTTGCTATAAACTTTGTCTAGTAATATACTACTTCTAAGATTTTAATAAATGATAATAAAAAATTTCAGTTCAATGAGGAGGAGCTTAATGGAAAGTTTATCAATCAAAGATATTCAAGATTACCTGTCAAATAAATACAATGATAAAGGAACACCTGAAAGTTTATTCATGAAACTCGTCGAAGAAATTGGAGAAGTAGCTGAGGCTCTCAATCAAGCAAATGGAAGAAAAAACGGAGTGGATACATCTCTTGAGAAAGAGCTTGCTGATGTTTTACATTACACAATTGCTATTGCTAGTGTTGCTAACATTGATTTAACCTCCGTAATATTAGAAAAAGATAAAGAAGCTTCGAAAAGATATGGTAACCAGATTAATTTGAAGGAATTTTTGTCGGCCAAATAAAGCGACCCCACCCTATACGGAGTGGCTCCCAGAGGAGAAGCGAGATGGAAAATTTCAGTATGGATACAATTGATATAACCAGCTGCCCTTTCAATATACTTTGAGTATCATCCGACCCTTTCATGCTATACTGCCTATAGGAGGTGAACCCATGCTTGGCAATTTTGCGTATCTACCTAGTAACTATCGTCTGTTTTATGGCGCTTTTCTTTTTGCACTTATTGGAAATATGCTTTTCATTTTCATCAAACACCCTGCTTGGACCTTTAGCCTACCGACGGTGATTGTCCTCTTCTTAATAAATGTCTTCTTTTGGACAAAATACACGAAGAAACTTATTCCTTGCGCAACAGATGCACTGTTTTATGTTCTGCTCTTCCTATTGGTATTTCACAATCACTAACATAATGCTTCTTTTGATACTGATTGTTTCTCTTTCCCCTATTTCGTCATAACAAAGGAGTGTTGATGCGATGGAGATTTCCCATATCACGTTGATCGTACAGAATTTAGCAAAGACAACAACGATGCTGGAAACATTGTTTGATGCAGAGGAAGTTTATGATAGTCAAGACCAGGCCCATTCTTACTTCCCAGAAAAATTCTTTTTGATCGATGGCTTATGGCTTGCTGTTATGGAGGATGCCTCCCAGAAGCTGCCGAAAACGTATAACTATATTGCCTTTAAAATCGATCAAGCTCAAATCGATTCCTTGATTACGCGCATCCAAGGACTAGGATTGAAGATCGAAAAAGATCGTTCCCGCATCAAAGGCGAAGGTGCTTCTATTTATTTTTATGACGATGACAACCATTTGTTTGAATTGCATACTGGTACGTTGGCTGAACGGTTGCACCATTACCGTCGGACAGAAACGAGGTGATCATCATTACTAGCAACTGCATTGACTGTTATGTAAAGAACGCCCACATGAAAGGAAGAAAACAATGAAACTAGATATGGTCGGTATTATCACAAAAAACATGGAACAGGCACTGGCTTTTTATCAAGTACTTGGCTTCACGCCATTAGGTCAGCACTCAGAAGATTATATGGAATTAGCAAACGACGGGGTTCGCATCTCCTTGAATAGCCGCCAGATGGTTGCTGGGATCTACGGACATGCACCAATGACTGTGGGTGATACGATTGAATTAGCCTTTTTATGTGATTCTCCTGAAGAAGTTGATGCCCTTCATGCAAAAGTCGTTGCTGCCGGGTATCAGTCTTTCAAAGAACCTTGGTCTGCCTTTTGGGGGCAACGCTATGCCATTGTCAAAGATATAGACGGCAATCTCTTAAGTTTGTTTGCAACCCTACCTGCCGAAAATTGATTTAAGCTACGACAGTCGGTCCAATGGAGCGGCTGTTTTTTTATCCGTTTTTCGGGTAAAAAGACAAAACCCCGTATTTATGTCCAATCGAATTCTGATAATCTGAAATGAATGTATTCCTTATAAACCAATGTTTCCCATCATTATAAAACAAAAATAATCTCTCTATAAAAAAACAAATCCCCCTCATCCACTCCTGTTCGCTTGACAAAAAAGAACAAACGTTCGTATAATCTCGGTAAGGAGTGATAAAAATGGGAGGTTTTAATTATGCGCTCGAGCCAAAACGCGATATCTTATTTATCGATGTCAAAAGTTTTTATGCTTCTGTCGAATGCATCTCTCGCGGGTTAGATCCTATCCAAGCGATGCTGGTCGTCATGTCACATTCTGACAATACTGGTAACGGCTTAGTCTTAGCAGCTTCCCCAAAGGCAAAATCGGTATTGGGGATTTCAAATGTGACTCGCAATGACAACCTGCCGACACATCCCGATTTGTACAAAGCATCGCCGCGTATGAGTTTTTATATCAAAGAAAACACCAAAGTCAATAATGTCTTTCGCAAATATGTTGGACAAGACGACTTGCTGCTCTATTCGATCGACGAAACGATGATGGATCTGACCCGTACATTGGATCTTTTCATTCCCGATAAAACGATCTCTCGCGAAGAAAAACGTTGGTTGATTGCCCAGCAAATTCAAAAAGACATTTACGAAACAACGAAATTGTATGTCACCATCGGCATTGGCGACAATCCATTGTTAGCAAAACTAGCTTTAGATAACGAATCCAAACACAATCGTTCCTTGATCGCTGAATGGACCTATGACGATGTACCGACAAAAGTTTGGCAGATCGCCCCTATGACAGAGTTTTGGGGGATCGGTCGGCGCACAGAAAAACGACTTCACTTGATGGGGATTGAAACGATCGAGCAATTGGCTCACGCCAGTCCTGATCTTTTACGCAGTCGCATGGGGATCATTGGCGAGCAGCTCTATCATCACGCCCATGGCATTGATCGCACGATTTTATCTGAACCGACACCACAAGTGATGGAAAAAAGCTACGGCAATAGCCAAGTCCTACATCGCAATTATTATTTACAAGAAGAAATCGAGATCGTCATCAAGGAAATGGCGGAGCAAGTTGCCGCTCGGATTCGCCGTCATCATTGTCAGACCGCTTGTATCAATGTTTACATCGGCGTAGCCTTTGGTGAAACTGCCTCTGGTTTTTCCCGACAAATGAAGATCCCGCCAACTGACAATACCCGCAAACTTGTCGCTCATTGCCTGTTTCTCTTTCGAAAATTTTATACGGGGCAAGTCGTTCGCCACATTGGTATTACCTATTCAAAATTGGTTTATACAGAAAATGTCCAGCTGGATCTTTTTGAGCAAGCAGAAACGCAGTTGCGCCAGCGTAAATTAGATTTGATCATCGATAAGATTCGTGAGAAATATGGCTTCACTTCGATCGTTCATGCCACAAGCCGAATGGAAGGCGCTCGCGCCATTGCTCGCAGCAAATTAGTCGGCGGACATGCCGGTGGTCTAGATGGGATCGCTAATATAGGACCCGTCCATCAGCAAAAGGAAAAAGAACCGTTTGCTGATGGTTCGAAAAATACTGGCACTTGATTCGTTTTTCTTTCCTTTTTGCTGACAAATCTTAAGATAACATTAACAAACGGTCCATTTTTTAAAGATTTATGTAATTTCGATTCGCCCACCTCCCCCTTTGTTCTTTTCTAAGGTACTTTAATAGCAAGGAGTGTGAGCAGATGAAAATTGACAAAATCGAATACAAACGAGTCATCAACGGTGCGGGACACCTTGAGTACGATTTGCTGCAATATTTAGAAAAGAATCGGGCGACTGCTGCACAAAACCTGAAACAGTCTGAGATCGATTACCTTTTAGAAAAAGATATTCAGCATCGTATCATCCAACATGCGCGTAAGAGTTTCTTTGGCGATACGATCGTTTTAAAAGATGAATATGCCGAAGATTATCTTTTATTAAAAAAGTATACGGATATGTTCCAAGAATCATTCTAAAAAAAACGCAGAACCAACTGGTTCTGCGTTTTTTCTTATTCTTCGAAATGTTCTTTATAAACATCATCGACTGTCTGGTTCGGGTCGATCACGATATAAAGGCTCTTCGTTTTCTCACTGATTTTTGTTGATTGGTATACGTTATCCAATCCTTCCGTATCTTTGTCCTTATATGGGAAATACACAAGATCCGGTGTACCGTTACGGTAAAGAATTTCCATCCGTTCGATATCTTCATATTTCAACGCACGGGCAAACATCCCTAATTCAAGCCCACCTAAGTTGATGTCATGCGTTGCCACATGATCGCCTTCTTGGAAGATTTCAATTTTGAACCCAGCACATGGATGAATCTCAACAAATTCGCTTCCGTGGATGCGGCCAAAACTGGTCGTGATTTGTTTGATCCACAAGTCACCGATGTAACGGCGCTCAATCGTCCATGTTTCTCCATTACGGAAATAAAATTTTAAAGCTTTCATTTCTCTAGCCATGACAAAACGCTCCTTTTTATTAGTAATACACTTTAATTCTAACACATAGTCGCCATCGGGACACAAATTAACTTTGTTTTTCGTTGACTTTTTTCATGAACCGAGAGATTTCCACTGCTGCTCGTTGATGCGTCCCATTGGCAATGATCTGTTGTTCCGCGTCTATTACCTGATAATGAAATTGGAGCCCCTGTTCTTTTTCCCACTGCACAAGAACTGTGATTGTCGCTCCAACTGGTGAAGGTTTCAAATGATTAATCGAAAACTTTGTACCGACGGTAGTAAACCCTTTATCTAAAGTAGGCTCAAGGGCTTCCCAACAGGTGTTTTCCACCATTGCTACCAATCGTGGGGTTGCTAAAACGTCTAATCCCCCAGAACCCAAAACAGCTGCAGTGTCTTGCTGTCCCACGATAAATTCTTTTTTGCTTTCCATTTTTCAGTTATCCCTCCTTTGCTAAATACGCTTGGACAAACGCTAATAGTGCTTCTTTTTCATTAGGGATTTTTCGTGTGATGACTGCAGCTTCGGCAGCGGTCAAGACTTCTTTGAGCCACGGACCAGAAGAACGATCGATCGTTTGTAGTAAATCACGTCCATTGATCGCCAACTCCTTCAGTGAATGGATCGGCAGCTGCTGATAGCGCTGACTGATTTTTGCTGGATCGTTGGGCTGATTGTCATAACGCAATAATCTTTCGGCTAAACAGGTTGCTTCTAGACCGAGCTGATACAACACTAGGTCATTCCATTCGCCGTTTCGACGCGCGAGCAGTGCTTGATAAGCCGTGTGTACTTGGCGGATGCAGTCATTGGAACATTTCCAAGCTTTTAAAAAGCTGCGGACTGCCTCTGGCGCTAAACCCATTTGGTCAATGAGCAAAACCCAGGCCGCCGTTTCGTTTTCTAATGGGATCGCTGGCAGGTCTGCCATCCGCAGTAACGCCTCACCGTATTCCCGCAAGCCTGGGCAATAGATATAGCATTCGGTTTCTACTAGCGCCCGTAGTGCTTGGTTCCGATGATTGCCTAACAGCAATTTCACGAATTCAATCATGATCCGTTCAACAGAGATTTTTCCCAACAAGGCATGATTCGCATGGATAGCAGCCAATGTTTCTGTTTCTAAAACAAAGCCCAATTGACTGACAAAACGCAGCCCCCGCATCATTCGTAGGGCGTCCTCATGGAAACGTTCCTGGGGGTGACCCACTGCTCGTAAAATCTGATTATCGATATCTGCCAGACCATCGAAAAGATCAATGATGACACCATCTTCTTGAAGTGCCAGCGCATTGATGGTAAAGTCCCGCCGTTTTAGATCTTCTTTCAGGGAACGGACAAAATCCACTTTGTCGGGTCTGCGGTAATCTTGATAGGCTGCTTCCGTTCGAAACGTAGTGATCTCATACTGCGCCTGCTCCCACAAAACCAACACCGTCCCATGCTCGATGCCAATGTCAATGGTTCGAGGAAAAAGTGCCTTGATTTCGGCTGGAAATGCACTGGTAGCAATATCGACATCATGAATCGGCTGGCCTAAGATTGTGTCTCGCACGCTGCCACCGACAAAGTATGCTTCATAGCCTGCGGCTTCGATTTTTTTTAAAAGCGGTGCAGCTTCTGCAAATTCTTTTGGTAGTTTAGTCAGTTTCATTTACTTTCCCATCTTTTCTTTCAAAACGATACGCATCCCGCTGATTGAATTTTGCCATATTTTCCTCAAACACTTCAGTCAGGTCGATGTCTAGTGAATTGGCCATGATCATCGTCACAAAGAGTACATCACCGAGCTCTTCTGCCACTGTTTTTTCAACTTCATCGCTTTTTTTATTTTTTTCCCCGTAATAGTGATTCACTTCTCGCGCCAATTCGCCGACTTCTTCGGTCAAACGAGCCATTTGGGCGAGGGGGCTGAAATAGCCAGTTTTGAATTGCTGAATATACGCATCGACTTCTTCTTGCATCGATGCCAAAGAACGTTTTTCTGTCATTTTCTCCACCCTTTCTCGTTTATCTTACCAAAAGAATGGCTGCCTGCCTAGATAGAGCCCCCTTCAGGATTTGTTGTGCATTCAATGATTTCGTGCTACATTGATACTTGTGGAAGTTGAATAACGGAGGAAACAGGATGCGGGCATTTTTTTCATGGCGAACGATTCGCGATATTGTTTTGATTATTTTTGGTACAAGTATCTATGGCTTCGGTCTAGTCTATCTAAATATCCCAAATGACTTAGCAGAAGGCGGTGTGACGGGGATCACCTTGATCCTGCGAGCCTTATGGGGAATCAATCCTGCCATCAGTACACTGATCTTAAATATTCCGATCATTTTGATCGGTGGCAAAATTCTTGGTCGACGCTCATTAGTGTATACGATTTTAGGAACTTTTGGTTTGTCTTTTTGGTTGGCATTTTGGCAGAGTGTTCCCCTGTTGATCGATCTGCAGCACGATCTGCTGATCGTTGCGCTCTTGGCTGGTTTGATTGCAGGGATCGGTAGTGGGATCGTCTACAAAGTCGGGGGAACGACTGGCGGAGTCGATGTATTGGCACGTATTTTAGAGAAAAACTTTGGGGTGACGATCGGTCGTTCGCTTTTGATCTTTGATGTGTTCGTCCTGTTGCTTTCTTTGACTTATATAGATTTGAACCGCATGATGTATACCTTGATTTTTTCTTATGTCTTCACGCGCGTGATCGATTCGATCCTAGATGGCGGCTATTCAGCCAAAGGGATCTTAGTGATCAGCAATCACAGCGAAGAGATGGCTCCTGTTTTAATGGATGAATTAGAACGAGGCGTCACGTTTTTACAGGGCGAAGGGGCTTACTCAAGAGTGTCGAAACAAATCATTTATATGGTGGTCAGCGGGCGGGAGATTTCTGAAGTCAAGCGCATCGTTCATGACTTTGATCCGCAAGCGTTTGTTTCTGTCATTAATGTCCATGAAGTCGAAGGTGAAGGCTTTACCTACTTAAGACCTAAGTCGCGGTTCTTACAGCGCAAAACCGCTGTTTCTAAAACAAAATAAAGACTGAAAAAAGCAGCCCCGGTTAAAGGGCTGCTTTTTGCTTGTTAACGGCTTTCTTCTTTTTGCTGGAGCAAGTGTCGATTTACTTCATCGGAAAGTTCTAAGAAGGCATCACGATCCCCATTTTCCAAGGCTAGATCGATTTGCCGATACAAGGTATCGATTTTGGTTTTTGTTTCTTCTTTTTCAAGATACTGGGTAACATGTTGGGTCATTTCTTGATCCAAGTGGTCGTTCCAACGTTCATAAGGATTGTCTTCTAAAACTGCTAAATAAAAGGATTGCGACCAAGAATCTGGGAAGAGACATTCAAGATACAAGGGTTGTTTCCAATTCATGCGAATCTCATGAAAAATCTGATCAATGTCATAAAAGGTCTGCCCTTCGATGCTCAAGACAAACGGTTCGCCCCCAATTTCTGTACTGCGGACACTCAAGCCCCGTTTGGCTGCGGCTGCCCCTTCTACAAAATGAACATTGGTCAAGATCGCTTCATGGTTCGCCAGATAGTTTAACACCCAAGAGACTTCTCGGCGGCTGAAGGAAACGGTCGAAACTAACCAATTAAGAAACTTTTTCTTTTCTTGTACATTGATGTTCATTTCTCTCACCTATCTTTCTAATAAGTCCTCCACGATCGACTGTACTTCTAAATCACCTGGCTCATGCGCCAAATAATGTTGCAGCAAATGAAGTGCTTCAGGTAAACGCCCTTCTTCACGTAAGAAAATGCCATATTCTTTCATAAATGCTGGCTCATGGTGCAAATCAGCATTGGCTTCTTCGTAATAGTTTGCTGCTTTGTCAAAATCTTCCAGCGCATTATACGCTTGCGCCAAATTCCAAAGGGCATGCGGCTGTTCATTGTCTTCCATTCGTTCGATGGTCAAGATCGCTTCTTGCCAACGCTCTTCATTCAAGTATAAATTACTTAAGGTCAGTAACGTATCATCTTCTTTGTCACCAGTCTCCAATGCTTTTAGTAAAAATGATTCTGCTGCTTCACTGTCATGAAGTCGGTAAGCATTCTCGGCAGCAAAATGATAGAAATCCACTTGATATGGATCTTCATGAATCCCTTCTTCGATCACACGCTGCGCTTCTTCCAGCTGCTCTTCTTCTTGCAATGCTTCTGCAAGATAAAGATACAAGGCACGGTATTGCGGATTCATGACCCGCAACTGCTGCAAGTAGCGAATCGCTTGTTCATTTTCTTTTAGCTGCAAATAGACTAAAGCTGTTTGAAAAAGACGCTCATCGGTCTGTTCGTCTTCTAGGCTTGCTTCAAAATATTCCAATGCCTCTTCAAACTTGCCCGCCATACTCAATGATGTACCAGTCCGTTCAACGATCGAGATCCCCGAAATATCCGTGATTTCTTCTTCCAGCAATCCTTGATAAAGGTCAACGGCTTCTTGATAGCGATCAGTCGAAAAGGCTAACTCAGCTAAGGCAAACCGTATCAAAGGTTCATCTGGCACAATGCTTTGCGCTTCTTTTAGTTTGGCTTCACTAACTTCAGGGATACCGATCAATTGGTAAAGATCCGCACTCAATAGTAAGGCTTGCAAATACGCTTCACTGGTCGGTGGTATTTGATCAATATAGGCAAAAGCCGTTTCGATCTGGTCTTCTTCCATCGCAATTTCTGCTAAAGGAAGCAGCAAAGCTTCATTATCAGGATGTCGTTGCTGCAAGGTTTCAAATAACGTTTTCGCCTCTTCCAAAAAGCCGATCTGCAATAGTTCATCACCTAAAGCGCCTAATGTCTCATCATCATCTTTTTGCAGAGCTTCGGTAAAATTTAATTGTGCTTCAGCCAGTTCTTCCGCGGCTAATGCTTTTAACATTTTTTCACTATATGTTTCCATTTAAACCCCTCGAATCTCATTGATTAATCGCTGATAAGTCTCCATCGTCTGGACGAGATCTTTTTCCTCGATTTTTGTTCTGCCCCCTATTGTACCAACTTTTGCCAAAAATAACAGTTTTTTTTCTTTTTGCTGCAATTCCAGTACATGACTGAAATATTCGCTTAATGAAAAAGACTCGGGCAATTCGATGGGAAAGCCTAATCGGGCAAGCCATTGGCAGAACACGGGCAGATCGACAGTCAATTGCTGCTGCTGGACGGTCCACATAAAATGAAACAAAAAGCCAAAGAATAATTTCATCGCATCAGACAGCAAGTGCCCATTTTCCGTTCGATAAGCAGCATCAGCAAAGAGTTGGCCAAACTCCTCCAATTCGCTGCCTGATTGCTGGTATAGTTGGATCAACCGATCGGTATACGCAGCCAACGAATGTCTCATCAACGCCTGATGACTGGGATAGGTTCGATAAAGCTCTTTTAAAAACTCACTATCGGCAAGCACGCCACAACGAATCAGAGTCAAAAAATCGACCAATTTCCCATCGATCTGTTTTTCTGCGATCGTCTGATCGTAAATAACAAATTCGGGTGTATTAGGATTTTCCAGCATCGGGATATCTGGCTTTTTCACAACGATCGCTGTTTCTTTCACACTTTTAGCTAAGGCCCGCAAGGAAACGGGAATCAGCCAAAGCTGTGTCATCAGAACCGACGTCGCGTGGATAAAACTGCTCAATGCCAACACGCCTTCATTCCCAAAACCGACGATCAACAGCGGCTCTTGTTTTGAAAAGCGACCGAAGAAATCCATTGCAGCTTTAAACTCGCTAAAGTTGTTGCAATACATTTGATTGGTACAAATATACCAATTGACCTCTCGTGGCAAGAACAGGCGGGTCAATTTTTCTGAAAAGCGGTCATAATAGCGCTGATTCGTCAAAATGATCACCTGCTGCGGCTCGATCGACTGTTCTCTCATGACCGATGCTAGTGTTTCACCATAAGAAATTTGGGTTTCTTGTTCATTTCGGAAAAAAACAGCTTCCATCGGCTCACTCCTTTGCTACTACTTCCTATTATAACAAGAAGGAGCTTAAACACCTACTAAATCGCTAATGATTAGGAAGTATTTTCCTGTGATTGGTTCAATGATCCGATAAAAAGCAAAAAACATGATTTCCTCTTCTTCCAAAGGAAAATCATGTTTTTTCTTAAACCAAAAGTGAGTAGAGTGATTGATTTTGCTGAAGGTTGATATAGTTTTGGTCAAACTGTTCAATTCGTGACAGTAATGCGGGGAGATCTTTTTTGTGTTTCAACAAGATTCCCAGCATTACTGGTCCTGTTCCACGATTGATTTTTTTTGTATATTCAAACCTAGTGATATCATCATCGGGACCTAATACATGGCTAACAAATTCCTTCAACGCACCGGGACGTTGTGGGAAATTGACGATAAAATAATGTTTCAATCCTTGATAGATCAGTGATTTCTCTTCGATCTCTGCCATACGGGAACTATCATTGTTACCACCACTCACAATACAGACGACTGTTTTGCCTTTGATTTGCTCTTTGATCAGATCCAAAGCTGCCACACTCAAGGCACCAGCTGGTTCAGCGACGATCGCTTGCTTGCTGTATAATTCCAGAATCGTTTGACAGATTGCGCCTTCTTCCACAGCTACCAATTGATCCACGTAGCGTTTGGCATGGGCATAGGTTTGAGCTCCGACTTGTTTGACCGCTGCACCATCCACAAAGGTTTCAATATGCTCCAGCGCCACTGGTCCTTGATGATCAAAGGCGGCTTGCATCGAGGCTGCCCCTACAGGTTCTGCTCCAACAACTTTTATCTTCGGTTGCTTTTCTTTCAAATAGGCTGCGGTTCCGCTAATCAAGCCGCCCCCGCCAATCGCTGCCACGACCAGATCGATCGTTACTTGTTTTTTTTCAGCATCCGCCAGCATCTCCACAGCAACGGTTCCTTGTCCTGCGATAATATTAGGATCGTCAAAGGGAGCAATGAAGGCCATTTGCTGTTCTTTTGCAAAGTGTTTAGCCGCTTGGGCTGCCGCATCAAACGTATCTCCCACCAATTCGATTTTGACATAATCTCCACCGAAAAAGAGGACTTGCGCGATTTTTTGCTGTGGCGTCGTTGTCGGCATGAAAATAACCGCTCGGATCTGCTGTTCTTGACAGGTATAAGCAACACCTTGCGCATGGTTCCCGGCACTGGCACAGACGACGCCACGACGAGTCAGTTCAGGATCTGCCTGGGTGATCGCATAGTAGGCACCGCGTAATTTGAAGGAGCGGACTTTTTGCAAGTCCTCTCGCTTCAACAAGACCGTCGCTTGATACTTCTCAGATAAAAAGCGATCATACTGCAGCAGCGTATGACTAACTGCTCCCCGCAGTCGCTCGTAGGCTTGTTCGATTGCAGAAACTGTCACCAACAAACGCGTCCCTCCTAATCTTTCGCAACAAACGGCATCATTTTCCGTAACTCGCTGCCGACTTTTTCAATTTGATGATTGCCGTTTTCCTCACGCATTTTATGGAATTCAGGGAAGCCGTTTTGATTGTCTTCAATGAATCCTTTCGCAAATTGGCCGTTTTGGATGTCTGTCAATACGGCTTTCATGTTTTCTTTGGCTTGTGCAGTGATCACCCGAGCACCAGAAACGTAGTCCCCATACTCAGCCGTATTCGAGATCGAATGGCGCATTTTTTTGAAGCCTCCTTCATAAATCAAGTCAACGATCAGTTTCAATTCATGACAAACTTCAAAATAAGCCAATTCCGGTTGGTACCCCGCTTCTACCAATGTTTCAAAGCCCGCTTCGATCATACTGGTCAAACCGCCACAAAGTACGGCTTGCTCACCGAAAAGATCGGTTTCGGTCTCTTCTTTAAAGGTCGTTTCCAAAACGCCGACCCGTGTGGCACCAATGCCTTTTGCATAGGATAAAGCCGTTGCTTGTGCGTTACCAGTCGCATCTTGATAAACTGCAAACAAGGCTGGTACCGCAAACCCTTCGGTAAAGGTTCGACGCACCAAATGACCTGGTCCTTTTGGCGCAACTAGAAAAACATCCACCTCTTTTGGTGGCGCGATCACATCAAAATGAATATTGAAACCATGAGCAAATGCTAATGCATTGCCCGCAGAAAGATTCGGTTCGATCTCATTTTTATACAACGATCCTTGGATCTCATCGGGTGCCAAGATCATGACTACATCCGCTTTTTGAACGGCTTCAGCTACTGGGAAAACCTCAAATCCATCGTTTCTTGCGGCTTCCGCTGATTTTCCTTCACGAATGCCGATAAAGACTTCATGACCTGTGTCCCGTAAATTTTGCGCATGAGCGTGCCCTTGAGAGCCGTAACCGACGATTGCAATCTTCTTGTCTCCTAAATTATCTGTAACTTCCTCGTTGTAATATACTTTTACCATACTTGTTTCCTCCGAATTCTTTCTTTATTTTAAGCAATTCAAAAATTGCACTTACCCTCTTGTAAAGCCAGTGACACCCGTCCGTGCCAATTGTTTGATGCCGTATGGACGTAAAACTTCGATGCACGCTTCTACCTTTTTCGTATCGCCAGCAACTTGCACAACGATTGTTTTTAGTGCCACATCGACAATGTGTGCTCGAAATGGATCGATCACTGCTTGGATCTCCGAACGGCTTGTGGTTGGCGCATTGACTTTGATCAGCACCAGCTCCCGTTCGATATGAGGAACTTCTGTAATATCAGAAACCTTCAAGACATCGATCTGCTTGTTCAGATGCTTAGTCACTTGTTCTGTTTCTGCCAAATCGTTCACGTTGACAATGATCGTCATACGTGAAAACTCTGGTCGTTCTGTCGTACCGACAGAGATACTCTCGATATTGACTTGACGACGGTTCAAGACACTCGTGATACGGCTCAAAACACCTGCTTCATTATGGACGATTGCTGCTAATACCCGTTTCATCCCCTTAGACCCCCATCATTTCATGATTGGCTTTCCCTGGTGGGATCATCGGCAGCACATGCTCGGATGGCGAGACCATTACTTCGATCAGCTGCGGCCCTGCTTGAGAAAAAGCTGCTGCCAATTGATCAACCAGTTGCTCTGGGGCATCGATCCGACAGCCTTCAATGCCATAAGCCTGTGCCAGTTTGACAAAATCAGGCTGCTGCGCAAAAACGGAGGCAGAGCGCCGCTTACCATGGAATGTTTCTTGCCATTGGCGAACCATTCCTAAAGAGCAGTTGTTCAATAACACAAATTTGACATTCAAGCCATACTCATTCAAAATCGCAAATTCTTGGTTCGTCATTTGAAATCCACCATCGCCAACGAACACCACGACCATTTTTTCTGGATGAGCAAATTGAACGCCGATTCCTGCAGGGATGCCATAGCCCATCGTCCCTAGTCCGCCACTGGTGATCAATTGTTTGGGAAAGTGAAAAGGATAATACTGCGCGACCCACATTTGATGCTGACCAACATCGGTGATGACGTAAGCCTCTCCTTTGGTCAAACGCCCTACTTCTTCGATGACTTTTTGAGGTTTGATCTCTTGTGTCTGAGTGCGATCATAGCGATAAGGTTTTTCCTTTTTCCGTTTTTGGCATAGATCCAACCAAGTCGTCCAGGTTCCTCTTGTTGGTGGGTACCGCAGCATTTGCTGCAAAGCAGCCTTGGCATCGCCGACGATTGGGATCTTTGTCGTTACGATCTTGCCGATCTCCACTGGGTCAATATCGATATGAGCAACGATCGCCTGCTTGCCGAACTGACTGCCGGCCGTTGCTAGGCGATCATCGAAGCGAGAGCCGATATTGATAATCAAATCGGCTTCTGATAAAGCCATGTTCGCCGCATAGGTGCCATGCATACCGCCCATGCCTAAGAAAAATTGATGATCACTTGGCAGTAAGCCTAAGCCAAGCAACGTTGTCACTGTCGGCAACTTGTACTTGGCAATAAATGCATTTAGTTCAGCTGCAGCTTCAGCAGCGATCACGCCTGCACCCGCCAATACCACTGGTCGCTGAGCTTTTTCCAAGACTTGCATCAGTTTTTCGATTTGCAGACGGGATGGCTCTGCCGTCGGCTGATAACTTTTCCTTGTGATCGGCAATGAGCAGGTTTCAGCGGTTTCTTGTAATGTAATATCTTTCGGAAGGTCGATGACAACCGGTCCTTTTCGCCCTGTGGAAGCGATATGGAAGGCTTCAGCGATCACTTTTGGCAGCTCATCGACACAGCGGACTTGGTAGTTGTGCTTCGTGATCGGCAACGTGATACCCAGAATATCCGCCTCTTGGAAGGCATCTTTGCCAATTCCCGGTACCGCCACTTGCCCTGTGATAACTACCAATGGTACGGAATCACTCATAGCATCGGCAATGCCCGTGACGACATTTGTAGCACCTGGTCCGCTCGTCACTAAAACGACCCCAACATTGCCAGTAGCTTTGGCATAGCCTTCAGCGGCGTGGATCGCGCCTTGCTCGTGACGCGTCAAAATATTCGGAATCGCTGCATCATATAATTGATCATATAACGGCAGGACGGCGCCGCCCGGATAGCCAAAGATCATTTCGACGCCTTGCTCTTGTAAGCTGTCCACTAATACTTGTGCGCCAGTCCTTAGATGCGATGCTTGATACTCGATATTTTCCATTGCTACTCCTCCTCATCAGGTACTCGCATAATCCCGCCCGTATTGGCAGAAGTCACTAAAGCGGTATAACGTGCAAGCCATCCTTTTTTCACTTTTGAACGAAACTTCGGTCGTTCTTGCGCACGCTGGGCAAGCTCTTCATCGGATACTTGCAGATTCAGCGTTCGATTTGGTAAATCGATAATGATTTCATCGCCATCGTTGACAAGGCCTAATGGACCCCCTGCAGCGGCTTCTGGCGAAATATGGCCAACGGCGATTCCTCGGGTCGCTCCTGAAAAGCGGCCATCGGTGATCAAGGCGACATCTTTGCCTAACCCACGTCCAACGATGCTTGAGGTAGGCGCCAACATTTCTGGCATACCTGGTCCTCCTTTTGGTCCCTCATAGCGGATCACTACAACATGTCCTTTTTGTACGGTATGATTGTCGATGGCAGCAACTGCTTCATCATGTGAATCAAAACAGATCGCTTTGCCTTTGAACACTTGGACACTTGGATCGACCCCACCGACCTTGATGACACTGCCTTCTGGGGCGATATTACCGTACAAGATCGATAGACCACCCACAGGACTATACGGGTTTTCTTTGGGATGAATGACTTCTTCGTTGTGGATCTTCGCTTCAGCGACATTTTCTCGTAACGTCTTGCCTGTGACAGTCGGTCGATCAGGATGAATCGCTCCCTCGATATCACAAAGCTCCCTTATGATTGCGGAAACGCCGCCAGCTTCATGAACATCGTGCATCGAATAGGCTGATGATGGCGCGATTTTTGAGAGATAAGGCACTCTTTTAGCGATTTCATTGACCCGTCTTAAGTCATAGTCGATCTCAGCTTCATTGGCGATCGCTAAGGTATGCAGCACTGTGTTGGTGGAACCCCCCATCGCCATGTCTAAAGCGAAGGCATCATCAATAGCTTCTTTGGTCACGATGTCTCGAGGTTTCACTTGTTTCTCAACAAGATCCATCAACTTAAAGGCGGCTTGTCTAACTAGTTCTCGTCGTTCTTCAGACACGGCGAGAATCGTACCATTGCCTGGCATTGCCAATCCTAAGATCTCTAAGAGACAGTTCATTGAATTGGCAGTAAACATCCCTGCACAGGAACCGCAAGTCGGACAGGCATTTTGCTCCATAAATTCAAAGTCTTCTTTCGTCATGTTGCCAGTCTTGTAAGTCCCCACGGCTTCAAACATGGAAGACAAGGTTATCTGGTGGCCCCGTGGATCAATACCGGCTTTCATCGGACCGCCAGAACAAAAGATCCCCGGTACGTTCGTCCGCATCGCTGCTAAAATCATGCCAGGAGTGATCTTGTCGCAATTCGGGATATAAAATACGCCGTCAAACCAGTGAGCATTGATCACGGTTTCTGCGGAATCAGCGATCAATTCTCGGCTGGGTAGCGAATAACGCATGCCAATATGGCCCATCGCAATGCCATCATCCACACCGATCGTATTGAACTCAAAAGGGATGCCGCCAGCTTCACGAATCGCTTCCTTAGCGATATCTGCTAACTCCCGTAAATGCACATGTCCAGGCACAATATCGATATAGGAATTACATATCGCAATAAATGGCTTGTTCATGTCATGGATATTTTTTACTTGTCCTGTGGCATAGAGCAGACTCCTAGCTGGCGCTGCATCGATCCCTTTTTTAATCTGATCACTTCTCACACTCATCATCTCCTGCATTTTGGAATAAAAAAAAGCATCCCGGTTATAAAAAACTGGGATGCTTTGCCAGAATCCCATTTTACTTACGCAAATAGGACTCAAACAAACGGATAATTTTTGCTTCCGTGTTCTAAGTCCTGGTATCAATAATAATGACTAATAAATATTGATTAAAATTGCGCATAGAAAATGGCTCCTTCATTAGAAATAGTAACGTTCTTGTAATTGTTTACCAATATACCCTTTGCCAAAACACTTGTCAACGAATTTTCTGAATTTTTTTTCAATAATGACAATTCCAAGGAACCCTTTCTCACATTAGATGTCATTTAATCGCTTGCTTCTTTTGATAAAAATGACTTTTAAATCACCTTTATTCTTGCTTGAGAATTAAGGTGTGCCCGCAACCCTTGTTTTTTTTAGATCAAAAGAAAAACAAAAAATATTTTTGAATTTTCTGACAATAATAACCGTTTCTTTTCCCATTCGATCCGCCTGCATGGTGGCAGTCCCTAGTTAGACAAAAGAAAAAACCCTTGATTACTCAAGGGTTTCTACAAGACTCAATTATTTCACTGCGTCTTTAAGAGCTTTACCTGGTTTGAATGCAGGTACTTTGCTAGCAGGGATCTTGATTTCTTCACCAGTTTGTGGGTTGCGTCCTTTGCGTTCTGCACGAGAACGAACTTCAAAGTTACCAAAGCCGATCAATTGAACTTTTTCACCGTTAGCTAAAGCGTCTTGAATTGTTGAGAATACAGCGTCTACTGCTGCAGTTGCGTCTTTCTTAGTTAAGTCAGTAGCTGCTGCAACTTTTTCGATTAATTCTGCTTTATTTGCCATGGATGGTTTCACCTCCTGATATTTTTTTTGATGTCATGCATCAACAAAAATCTTGAGTGGTCCAAGGTTTTTGTCAAATATTGATTACCATCAATATTCTGATATAACGTTATCATAAGAACCTTGTAATATCAAGGATTTTAACGTTTTTAGGGGGTTTTTTTTTGGTTTTTTCCCATTTTTCTAGAAAAGGACAGATTTCTTTGTAAAAAGAAACAAAGTATGATAAAATCTCTATTTTCTTCTGCGAGGAATGATCCGAATCGGCGTTCCTTCAAAAGTGAATGCCTTGCGGATTTGATTTTCTAAGAAACGTGCATAAGAGAAATGCATCAGTTCTTCTTCGTTGACAAAAATAACAAAAGTTGGCGGTTTGACAGCTACTTGCGTCGCATAAAAAATCTTCAAACGTTTGCCTTTGTCTGTTGGGGTTGGGTTGATCGCCACAGCGTCCATAATGACGTCATTCAACAACGCAGATGGAATACGCATGTTTTGATTCATGCTGACTTCTTCAATCAATTGCGGCAGCTTATTCAAGCGCTGTTTCGTCACTGCGGAAACAAAAATGATTGGCGCGTAATCCAAATATTGGAATTCGTCTCTGATTTCTTCTTCAAAATCACGCATCGTATTCGTTTCTTTTTTCAATGTATCCCATTTATTGACAACAATAATGATTCCACGGCCTGCCTCATGGGCATAGCCAGCGATCCGTTTGTCTTGCTCGCGAATCCCTTCTTCGGCGTTCAAGACCATCAAGACGACGTCTGAGCGTTCAATGGCCCGCATCGCCCGCATCACACTGTATTTTTCAGTAGACTCGTAGACCTTCCCTTTTTTACGCATCCCTGCCGTATCAATCATGGTAAATTCTTGACCGCTTTCGCTGGTAAAATGGGTATCGATCGCATCACGAGTCGTTCCTTCGATATCAGAAACGATCACTCGCTCTTCCCCTAGAATTGCATTGATCAAAGAGGATTTACCGACATTTGGACGACCAATCAAACTAAACTTGATGATGGAATCATCTTCTTCTTCTGCTTCATTGGTGAAGTGTTTGACTGCTTCATCAAGAACATCCCCGATCCCTAATCCATGACTTCCTGAGATTGGGTATGGATCGCCTAGACCCAAACCATAAAATTCATAGATGTCGGTACGCATCTCGGGATTATCAACTTTGTTGACGGCTAAAATCACGGGTTTGTTGCTTTTGTACAGCAAACGAGCCACAAGCTCATCAGCATCGGTTACTCCTTCACGAGCACTCGTAATAAAAACAATGACATCTGCTTCATCGATGGCGATTTCTGCTTGATGCTTGATTTGATCCATAAACGGCTCATCACTTAAATCGATCCCACCTGTATCGATCACGCTAAACTCACGGCCTAGCCATTCACCATTGGCATAAATACGATCTCTGGTCACTCCTGGAGTATCCTCAACGATCGAAATTCGTTCTCCAGCTATCCGGTTGAAAATGGTCGATTTCCCCACATTCGGACGTCCAACGATCGCTATTGTTGGATTTGACATTTTTTACCCTCCATTTAAAAAAGCAGTCCTTGTACGCTGCTTCTTGTATTCAATCTTACTTAGTTTACCTAAAGCCATGGAAAGTTGCAAGCTTTCCTGGCAAACAAAAAACCAGCTTATAACAAATTCAAACATCGAATCGTTATAAGCTGATGGCATACAATTACTCTTCGTCGCTGTCTTTTAAGGCATCGCCTAAGATATCACCCATAGTAAAACCAGTTGATTCTTCTGGCAATTGATAGTCGTCCTCTGAAACCTCTTGTGTTTCATTGGTGTTTTCGGCTTTTTCTAATGCTTTGATACTTAATGCGATTCGGTGTTCTGAAGGGTTCACTTCAAGCACTTTCACTTGCACTTCATCACCTTCTTGTAAGACTTCATGTGGTGTCGCAATGTGTTTATGGGAGATTTGTGAAATATGGATCAGCCCTTCAACACCTGGGAAGACTTCCACAAACGCACCGAAGCTTGTCAAGCGTTTGACAGTCCCTGTCAAGACACTGCCAACAGCCGCTTGCTCTTCAATATTGGTCCAAGGTCCAGGCAATGTGTCTTTGATCGAAAGTGACACACGTTCTTTGTCTGCATCAACAGATAAGATACGCACATTGACGGTATCGCCAACAGATAAAACGTCACTTGGTTTGCCAACATGTCCATGAGAAATTTCAGAGACATGGACAAGTCCATCGATGCCGCCAAGGTCTACGAAGGCACCAAAGTCGGTCAAACGCGCTACTTTTCCTTCTACTTCTTGTCCTTCATATAAATCAGCTAATAAAGCTTCTTTTTGTTTTGCTTTTTCTGCTTCGACAACTGCTTTATGAGAAAGGATCAAACGGTTTTCTGAAGGCTCGATTTCAACGATTTTGAAGGTCAATGTTTTCCCTTTGTAATCTTCGAAATCCGCAACAAAATGGTCTTCGACCATTGATGCTGGGACAAACCCACGAACACCTACATCAACCACTAACCCGCCCTTAACGACGTTGGTGACTGGTGCTTCAATGATTTTTCCTTCTTGGAAATCTTTTTCGATATCTTCCCAAACTTTTTTCGCGTCTAAGCGACGTTTAGAAAGGAGATAGCTGCCGTTTTCTTTGTCTTTACCAATTGCTGAAATCACAACCAATTCTAAGACATCCCCAACTTTGACTGCTTCGTTGATGTCTTCAACAGGTAAAGTTGATAATTCTTTTGCAGGAACAACGCCTTCAACGCCGGCGCCTTCGATCCCTACGATCGCTTGTTTATCCTCAATGGCCAATACCTCACCTTTAACGATATCTCCAACTTTTACTTCTTGGAAATTGTCTAAAGCGGCTTCCATTGATTCATTTCCACTCTCAACCTGATTATTTTCAAATTCTGTCATCTCTCATGTCCTCCTAACCAACAATTCTGCAATAATTGCACTACATCTTTTAGTTTAAAATAGAATGAAAAAAAAATAAAGCGATTTCTCTTATTTTCCTAAAAAACTACGGTTTTTTCGTTAAAAAAGTCTTTTCACCTCTGTTTTCTTACTCACTTTCATCTTTTGGTTTCGAAAAATAAAAAAACAATGGGGAACACCCATTGTTTTTGTTAATCAATTTTTTCTTTGATGGTTTTTTTGATTGCTTCGACGACTTGCTCGATCGTTAAACCAGACGTATCGATTCGAACCGCATCCTCCGCTTGTTTCAAAGGGGAGACTTCTCTGTGAGAATCCAGATAATCTCTTTGCTGGATCTCTTCTTTCAACGTCTCATAATCGGTTTTGATCCCTTTTTGCTGATTTTCTTTAAAACGGCGCTGTGCGCGTTCTTCCACACTTGCTACCAGAAAAATCTTAACTTCTGCTTGTGGTAAAACCGCCGTGCCAATATCGCGGCCATCCATCACGACACCGCCATCTTTAGCGATCAACTGCTGTTGTTGGACGAGTTTTTCACGAATCGCAGGGTATGCCGACACCTTCGAAACTGCGTTGGTTACTTCTGGCTGACGGATCGCTTCGGTGACTTGCTCTCCTCCTGCAAAGACCTCTTGACCGTGTTCAGTCGGTTCAAAAGTGATGGGGTATTGATCGATCAAAGCAGCGATCGCCGCTTCATCTTCAAGTGAACAGCCCGTTTTTAAAGCTAAATACGTGATGCTTCGATACATGGCACCAGTATCCGTATAAATAAATCCCAGGTCATTCGCGATGATTTTTGCCACTGTGCTTTTCCCAGATGACGCAGGACCATCAATAGCGATGTTGATTTTTTTCATTTTTCTTACTCCTCGTTTCCCAACGATGTGTATTCCTTCATCGTTTCTGCTTATCGTCCACCTTGGCTTCTCTCTTTCAAGAAAAAAAACCGCCAAAGCGGTTTTTATTTAATTCGTAAGGTGTCGCCAGGGTAAAGCATGTAGTTGTTTGGATCAATTCCATTTAATTGATATAGGGTTTCAACTGAGATGCCTGTACGGGCTGCCACTTGTTCAGGACCTTCGCCAGCTTGGACTGTCGTGTATTCCTCGGTACCAGTTGCGCCTTGACCTTGATCAGTTTGCGTATTCTCTTGTCCCGCATTGTTTTCTTGTTGCGCCGGTTCACTACTTGATGGCGTCGTTGAAGCTGGTGCAGAACTACTGCTACTTGATGAAGAACTTGATTCACTTGTTGACGAACTCGTTTCACTTGTCGATTCCGTCGTTGATGATTCCGTCGTTGATGATTCGGTTGTTGAAGACTCTGTCGTACTTTCTACAGTACTGCTCGAACTTGCTGTGGTTGGGGCATCATTGTTATGGTTCAATACCCAAATACCGGCACCAACCGGAATTGCCACGATCAAGAAAAGCAAAACTAAAACGATCGTCAAAAAGAGTGAATTCCCACGCTTTTGTTTTCTTTGTTGGGATCTTGATGCAGAATCATCGTATTCTGTATCATAGATTGGTTGTTCCCACGGTTCTTGATTTTCTGAATTGTAGTCATTGTCTTTCTTGCTCACTCGTATTCCCTCCTAGTTTCCTTCCGATGTATTATACCATAGGTAAATAAAAACTGTCCTACAAAATACGATTCAATTTATATCTTTAAAAATTTTTATTAAACGTTCCTGCCAATGATGGGCTTCCTTTTTCTCGGGCAGCTGTTCTTCACCCGCTATTTCGATCCCGTCATTGTCGCAACAATAAGGATTCTCCTGGGCTTCCTCTCCGAAATGCGCCAGTAAAAATTGTCGGCGACAACCTGTAAAATGAATATAAGCCAACATTTTCTGTAATTGTTCTTGTTTTTGCTGTTCATTGCGTTTTAATGTTTCCAGCCAAAAGGAAGTTCCCAACTCTTTCATTTTTTGCTGCCACTTTTCTTGCAACGGTGTCAAGGGTTCTTTCCTCTTCTCCTGAACCGTTCGTTCTAAAGCAAGGCGTTCTTCTTTATTTTCTCGCTGAAAGAAGTAATGGATCTGCTCATCATGTTCCTGATAAAGCAAAATCGCATTGCTTTGTTTGCCGTCACGACCAGCTCGCCCGATTTCTTGACTGTAATTCTCTAACGAATCAGGTAGATCATAATGGATCACAAAGCGAATATCTTCCTTATTGATCCCCATCCCAAACGCATTGGTAGCAACGAGTAATTTTAATTTATTCTGAGAAAACTGCTGCTGCAACGTTTTTCTTTGATCACTCGCGAGACCACCATGATAATAGCCTACCAAATAGCGCTGACGCAGTTTGTTATAGACTTCTTCGACTTTGCTTCTTGTGGAACAGTAGATGATCCCAGCCCCGCCTAAGCGGCTGAGATAGTCTGCTAATGCCGCATCTTTGTCTGTCGTTTGCTCTACGAACAAGCCGATATTGCTGCGGTTCATCGAATAACGGTAGACATTGGCGTTCTTTGCTAATAATACTTGCCGTATGTCTGCTTCCACTTGTGCTGTTGCAGTAGCCGTCAAGGCTAATGTGACGGGTGCCTTCAAGCGTTTCTTTACTTCACCAAGCTGCAAGTACTCTGGTCGAAAATCAATGCCCCATTGCGAAACACAATGGGCTTCATCCACCACGAGCATGGCGATCTTAACCTGTTCCAATTGATGCAAAACAGCTTCTTGTACGATCATTTCTGGACTTAAAAACAAAAACTTGTACTTCTGCAAATGCTGCATCACATACTGGCGATCAGCAAGGTCCAATTGACTATTAAACGCAATCGCGCGTTTTTCCCCTTGCTTTTGTAAGCCGTAGACTTGATCTTCCATCAAAGAGACTAACGGCGAGATAATGATCACGATCCCGTCTACTAGGTACCCTGGCAGCTGATAGCACAGACTTTTGCCATTCCCAGTAGGCAGAATCGCTAACGTATCTTGCTGCGCTAAAACACTTTCGATGACTTCTTTTTGTCCTTGGCGGAATGTTTTGAAACCAAAATACTGATTCAGTGCATCTTCTAACATCGAATCCCCCGCTTCTGAGCAATCTGTAACAAACGAATCGTCAAAAAATCAGTCGTAAGAAGCGCCTGTAATTCTTGATAGCTATTTTTCCAAGAAGCTTCTGGCAGCTTTTTCAGCAACGCTGTATCAAAGCGCTGAAAAGGAAACGTTGGATCAAGCAATGCCCACTCAATCAAATGATCATTAACAGTTCCTCGTTTGATCCTTCTTTTTTCCATAATCTGCTCGACAGAATCGCCTCGCAAAAACAATGCTCGGCTTTCCACCATGCTTTGGTTTAAATTTCTCTTTAGAAAAGGCGACAATCCTCGAAACAGGATCGTCTGGGGCGTTTTTTCGATCAAGGTTAAAAATTGATGGATCGAAGCTCCTACATAAAGAGTGTCCCAAGGCTTACTTTGAACATTTTCTGGTAAAAGCTGAAAAAACGCCTGCCCTAGAATATCTGGACCAGATAAGGTGCCCGCTAAAAAATCTGCCATTTCTGCGGGAAGCTGGTCAAAAATTGCTGATAGCTCTTGATACAGGCACTTTTTGATGTCAGGATTGTGACGGATCAGCTGACGGACAGGTTCTGTATAGAGTGGCGTGTTTTCAACGGGAATATACTGATTGGTCACCCCTTGATACGCAGCTGCTTGAACCAGCAGCCGAACAAAACGCCAAGCCTCCTCCGTCGTTCGTCCATAACGAAAGTAATTCGCATAACGCAACAATCGTTCACCTGGCTGCTGGCTGTTTCTAGCGGTCGTTTTGAGCAGCAGACCATCTGAATCTCGACTTAGAGCCCCTCGTTGGATCAAGTCAGCGAGCGTCTGTTGATACGCTTTCTCATTCAACTGGGGCAACGATTGAAAGAGACCTAAGCGATCATAAAAAAAGGCATAACTCAAGACAGAGCTAGTACGCTTACCAATGAGAATTTGATAAAGTGTTGATGGGCGCAGCTTGTCAGTATCAGAAAACAGCGCTAAAATAAAAGAATCCATATTTCCCCTCCAGAAAGGACTAAAAAATGTCACAACGCTGTAAAATTATTCCTGAGCGCTGCATTGCTTGTGGCCTATGTGCGATCTATGCCCCCGAGATCTTCGATTATGATGAAGACGGGATCGTTTTATTTGCCCAAGAACCGAATGCTCGGCAACAGTTTATCATAGAAGACCAACAAGAAAAAGTCAAAACTGCTTATCGCAAATGCCCTACCCGTGCGATTATCATGGAAAAATAAAAAAAGCCGACTTGCCATTAACAGACCTTTCGTCTGCAACAGCAAGTCGGCTCATTTTTTTATTTTCCTACAGCAGAATGATGGGGCTGCTTACGAGCCAACCATGGCAGCAGTTTGGCGTGAAGTGCTAAAAAGACGGCACTGACGATTGCGCCTTTGACCAAATTGAAAGGTAAGATCCCGATCGCCACATATTGCGGCAAAGACATTCCTAAAAATTGATCGGCTGTGACCCCGAAAAAGCGCAGGTAAAGCGGTGTGATCACAAATAGGTTCGCCACACTCATAAAAATCGTTACCGACAAGATACCGCTGATGACACCAACCATTTTGTTTTTGGTGTGAATACCTTTGCGGAAAAAGTAGTACATTGGCAAAGTAAAGGCACATGATGCTAAAAAGCTTGCCGTATCCCCCACCATATCAGCAGGTGAAAAACCAGATAAGAACAAATGCAGCACCGAACGAATGAAAGCAGTCAATACCCCGCTCCAAGGACCAAATAAAAACATCATGATCATCACGGGAATATCACTAAAATCGATCTTTAAAAAGCTGAATGCTGGGAAAATCGGAAAAGCGATAAATTGCAAAATTGTTCCCATAGCAGCACACATGGCGATCGTCACCATTTTTCTTGTTTTGTTGTTCATCAGTATAAATCCTCCTAAGTTCAGGATTCCTCTTCAAACGAACCTATTAAATTTCCTCGGCTTTCTTGTCGGCGCCAGACAAAAAATACCCTCTTTTTTCCACAGGGAAAAAAGAGGGTATTCGAAATAGCCATAAGCAAATCAAATACGCTCTATCTTCTTTATCCAGACTGTACTGTCGGTATCGGAATTTCACCGATTCAGCTATTTCCGAAGAAATAGGTCGTGGACTATAACCACCGGTCGGGAATTGCACCCTGCCCCTGAAGACGAACCTTTATTCTATTTATTACATGTTCTATTATACACAAAATCTAAAAATTAACAATAGTTACGTTTTCAGATACTTTTCAATTATTTTGCACTGTTTTTCAGCTGGCTGACTTCCTTCTTCGTCAGCTCTCGGTATTCCCCTGGACGAAGACCTTTCAAATCTAACGGACCATAATTTTCCCGTTTTAATTTTTGCACAGGCAAACCAACTGCTTTTAACATATTTTTGACTTGATGGTTGCGTCCTTCGTGGATCGTCAATTGCACAATACTAGATTGCGCTGTTTGGTCTGTCGACAAGATCTCAAAGCGAGCAGGTGCCGTCTTACGACCTTCGATCCGAATCCCTTTTGTCAATGGGAGCAGCTGCTTTTTATCCGCAATCCCTTTGACTTTGGCAACGTACACTTTGTCGACTTCGTGTTTCGGATGCATCAGTGTCTGTGACAATTCCCCATCATTTGTCAGCAATAACAAACCAGAGGTATCATAGTCCAAGCGCCCGACGGGATACACCCGTTCAGGAACTTCAGCAAAATAATCCAAAACGACTTTGCGCTTTTTATCATCCGTTACAGCTGAGATCACACCACGAGGTTTGTAGAATAGATAATAGACGTGTTGTTCTTGTTCGATTGGTACACCATCGACTTCAACAACATCTTTTGAGCTAACTTGGACCCCTAATTCTTTGATCACTTGCCCGTTGACACGCACTCGGCCTTCGGTTATCAATCCTTCAGCTTTTCTTCTTGAGGTGATGCCAGCATGGGCAATCACTTTTTGCAAACGTTCCATCTTCATTCTCCTTCTGTTTCTGCTTGTTTGTAGCGGTCGTAAAAAAGATCAAACGGTGCATCTTCTTCAAGTTCATCTTCCATGGATTGGATATCGGGTAATTCAGCCAAACTTTTTAAGCCAAAATAATCCATAAAGTATTCCGTCGTACCATATAGGATCGCTCGTCCTGGTCCGTCAACGCGGCCTTTTTCTTCAATCAGTCGTTTTGCCACCAATTTTTGAACCGATCCGCTAGATTGGACGCCGCGGATCTCTTCTACTTCCATCCGAGTGATCGGCTGCTTGTAAGCAATGATCGACAACGTTTCTAAAGCGGCCTGCGACAACGAGCTGCCCATCGGTGATTCAGCATATTTCTTCAATAAAGGGGCAAATTGTTTCTTGGTGGTCAAAATAAAATGATTGCCCACTTCAAGAATATGCAACGCAGTATGTTCATTTTCTTCATATTGCTGATTTAGTTCCTGCAAATGCTGATAGACACTGGCAGTATTGCTTTTGACTAAGTAACTCAATTCTTCAAGTCCGATCCCCTCATCACCGACGACGAATAAGATCGCTTCTAATTCACTATATTTACTCATCTTCTTTACCTGTTGGATAGAGCAGAATCGACGCATAATTGTCTGTTTGCTCTACTCGAATCGTTCCTTTTTTCATTAATTCTAACAGTGCCATAAAAGTTACCACAACTTCTGTTTTATTGTAGGTCGTAAAAAACGAATCAAAGCTGCGGCCTTTTTTGGCACTGACATGCTGCATCTCCAGCTGAATCGCCGCCATCTTTTCATCGATGGTGCTTTCATCAGGAGAAATTTTGGTTTCTAGTACTTGGCGATTTTTCTTTTTCTCGATCATTTTTTGAAAAGCCAAAAAGAGATCGATCGTATTGAATTGATTGGCTCTTAACTGATCTTCTTCCTCTTTGTATTCATCGACATCCATCGGATCTTTCGTATAATACAAACTTCGCTCTTCCGCTTTTTCGGAAAGCTGCTCGGCTGCATACTTAAATTTGCGGTATTCTAGCAGCTGTGCCACCAGCATATCCCGTGGATCTTCTTCGTACTCTTCCACTTCAGCAATCAGCTCTTGTTTCGGTAACAGCATCTGGCTTTTGATCGCCATCAGAGTTGCTGCCATGACTAAATATTCACCAGCGACTTCTAATTCTAAAATTTTCATGGCATGGATATACTGCATGTATTGTTCGGTGATGGTTGCAACTGGAATGTCATAAACATCGATTTCCAGTTTTTTGATCAAATGAAGCAGCAAATCCAACGGTCCTTCAAAGACAGCTAATTTTATTTTGATTTCTTCCATTCCATCCTCGATTTCTAGGCGCGCGGAAAGTGCTGCTTGTACACTTCCGTCATCCGTTTCTTCGTTATATGCGTGTAAATCTGAGTGGTCGAGATATCTGCGTGTCCTAACAGCTCTTGAACCGTTCGCAGATCTGCCCCGTTTTCTAATAGATGGGTCGCAAAACTATGGCGCAACGTATGGGGAGTCACATTTTTGGTGATCCCAGCTTGTCGAACCAAGGCTTTTAAATTTTTCCAGATTCCTTGACGAGACAGCTGCGTGCCATGGTTGTTTACAAACAGGTGGCTTTCATCCGGTGTTTTTCTCGTCAAATACGGACGTGCATCGCTGAGATACGTTTCGATCCATTGAATCGCTAAATCCCCTAATGGGACGATCCGTTCTTTGTCGCCTTTCCCGGTTGTTTGCAACAAGCCCATACTTAAATGCAAATCATTCAATTTCAAACCGATCAACTCGCTGACGCGCAAACCTGTCGCATACATCACTTCCAAAATCGCTCGATCGCGAATGCCCAACACCGCTCGAGTATCTGGTGTTTCGATCAAGCGCTCCACTTCCTGCAAACTCAAAGTGTCAGGTAGCTTCTGCTGTTTTTTCGGCGAATCAATATGCTGCATCGGATCATGATCTGTCAACCGTTCTTGACGCAAATATTGATGGAATCTTCGCAAACTGGAAACCATCCGAATCACGGTTGCCGAGGATTTTCCCGCCTCTTGCAAACTTTGCAAAAAAGACAAAACGATCACTCGGTCGATCTGTTGCCACTGCGTCACTTGTTTTTTTTGTAAAAACGCAAGATACTGTTGCAGATCCCGCTGGTAGCTGGCACGGGTATTTTGGGATAGCCCGCGCTCAATGGTCAAATAATGAAGATAATCAATAATTTGTTCGTTCATGGGGCTTCCTCTACTTTCAGCTTTTTTATCATATCAAATTCTGGCTCGTTTAGATAGTAGCTTGCCAACAAAAAAAGAGGCATCTACCGTATCTTTTGCCCAAGGAAACACCCGAATCATAGCAGATTTTTTGGTTTCTTTCAAATTGGAAAAAAGGGCACTCTTCCTATTGAAACCATCTGACTATCATTCGGGTGATAACAAAATCTTTTCAAATTGCCCAGCTACAGACACTAGGCTTTGTTTTGGCATTTTTGGCAGACACCATGAAATGTCAGCCGATGATCCTTTACTAAAAAATGGTACTTTTGTTCGACGATCTCTTCGACTGTGCCCAACAGATCCTCTTCAACCTCTTCGATATTGCCGCATTCCAAACACAACAAGTGATGATGGAAATGTTTGGCGCCTTCTTTACGTAGATCATAACGAGCGACACCGTCATTAAAGCTGACTTTATCGACGATTTTCAAATCCGTCAAAATCTCCAATGTTCGATAGACGGTTGCTAAGCCAATCTCAGAATTTTTTTTGCGCACAAAGAAGAAAATCTCTTCGGCGGATAAATGATCTTTCTCATTTTCTAATAAGACCAACAACGTCGCTTCTCGCTGAGGAGTTAATTTGAACCCCGACTCGTGCAATTGTTTCTTGGTCTTTTTTAACGCTGCTGTTGTGTTCATAGTTGCCTCCGTATGCCGCTAATTTATAACGATTCTAATTTGAGTGAGAATCACCCAAGACAAACATTGTAATCATTATAAATTAGAACAGCAAAAGAAACAAGTATTCTCAATTAGGTTTTTTAACAAGAATCGTAAAGCCATCTTTTTGCTCAATCAAACGCTGTTTCATCAAGGTTCCTAACGCCCGTTTAAATTGGCCTTTACTAATACCAAACGTTTGTAAAATCTCTTCTGGTGCTGATTTATCGGTAAAAGGAATTTTATTTTCTGGTGCTCGTTCTAAAAAGGTTAGGACCATGGCGGCATCATTTGAAATCGCCTCGTGGGCTCTTGGTTTCAACGAAAGGTTCAAGACGCCATCTGGACGAACCCCAATCACTCGTCCTTTGACAACTTCCCCAAGACGCGGCTCTTGATAGCGCTCTGATGGGTGGACGAAGCCAATATAAAAATCATCCGTCAATAAGTAGGTTCCCGCTAGTTTTAAGCGATACACGGTACCTGTAACATCTTGATTCTTCATCTGTTCCGTACCATTCTTACTCAGTGCGTTGAAGATTTTCTCATCTGCTAACGAAGCCCATATACGCTCTTTGTCGTCGACGCGCAAGCTGACCATCAAACGATCGCCTTTTTTGGGCCAAAGTTCCCGCATTGTTGGCAATTCATCTAATGAAACCACCATGTCCTTGTCTTTTAAACCGATATCGACGAAAACGCCTAAGTCGCGACGGCTTCCTGTGACTGTACCAAAGGCATAATGCCCTTTGCGGCTTTTCGGAATATTCGTAGTGAGTACATTTTCTTGCTTTTGGTTTTGATAGCCAAACCCTTCGACGGCTTCACCTAAATGATGTTCGCCTTCTTCCTTGGCTAGTCGGAAGGTAACCCCGCCTTTTTGAACAAAATAATTCTGTTCATTTTCATCAATGATCAATCCGCTAAATACGGATGCTAATAAGTCTTTCATCTATTCTCTCCTTCTTCATAAAAACTGCCCGTTGCTAGAAAAAGAAACGCAGCAGTGCCATAGCAATAACGCCTGTGATAACGATCTTCATCAAATCTTTTGTATAATACCCCACCAACAATGCTGGGATACAGGCAATAGTTTCTTTGACTTTCAAGATGGGAAATTGCCCTTCTCGAAAGATAAGCAAATTTTGAACCAACAATGCCGCCAAAATACACAACGGCAAGTAACTCAAAAAGATGGTGAAAGGTTTTGGAAATACGAGCTTTTTAGAAAATAAAAAAGGAACGATCCGCGGAATCCAAGTAACCAACCCACATGCTAGCATTAGTATAACAAAATTAGTCATGATGTGTCACCGTCCCAACCAAACATCCTGCCAAGGTCGCAGCAATTACCGCGATCTCAGCAGTAGAAAAACGCATAAATAAAATCAATGTCCCCACAACTGCCCCGAGTACTAAGAGCGTTTGCTGGGTTTTCTTCTTGAGGGGTCGCTCTACTTGAAATAAAAAAAGACCAACAAACATGGCTACCAAGGCAAAATCTAAGCCTAACGCTTCTGGATCTGGAATAAACGAGCCTAATAGTCCGCCCAAAAAGGTTGCGAAGATCCAACTCAAATACGCCATCACGTTCAACCCATGGGTCCATTTCGCTGTGACTGGTTTGTCTTGTTGCAGTGCCGTCGTCAAAACGCCATAGGACTCATCAGTCAAAAGCGTCCCAATCCCAATAGCAGAAAGCAAAGGAGTCTTTTTAAAATAGGAAGCCACTGATAAGCTCATTAAGAAATGTCGTAAATTCACTAAAAAGACGGTTGCGACGATCGTCATGAAAGGTGCTTGAATCGCGAGTAATGCACAAATAATAAATTGAGCACTGCCTGCATAGACAATAATAGACATTAAAATAATTTCAAGAATCGACAACCCAACACCTTTTCCTACGACCCCCATCGCAAAACCAATCCCTAAGTACCCAAGAATCGTTGGTACACAAGCAATGACCCCATCTTCAAAGCGATCATATCTTTCTATTTTCTGCACAAAAAACCCTCCCTGTTTGAACGATTATCTTTCATCATATCGAAAACAGGGAGGGGAAACAAGTATTTTTCACATGTGCATGTAATAACTCTGAAAGTTTTCTAGTGACTCAGGAGACTTAGCGAACGGTGTGATCGTTCCCATTGCCTCTGAAATAGCCAGTTTTGGCGTTTACCGTAAATAAGTATAGCGGGAACGCTGAATCATCCGTTCCTTTAAGCAAGCTGCCTTGGGCATTTGTCGCATAAAAATTGTAATAGCCTTCGCCGTTGACGATCCGCACGCGTTCAAAAGTATAACCACCTTCAACCACGTAACCACGGGCAATCGCTGTGGCAATGATTTTTTCTTGGACACCATCTGCCCACACCCAAGCGCTATTGTTTACATCATTCAAATCACTTTGACGGGCTGGAATAATTGGCTGATTATTGGTATTTGTTGGCGTATTTGGCGAAAGCACATACTCTTCTTCAGACGTGCTTTGTGCGGGCGTCGCAGCGCTTGTAGAACCGCCGCTTGAAGCGGAAGCGTTGTTCTCAGAAGCCGCCGCTTGTGCTGCTTCTTGGGCCGCTTGTTGTTGTGCCGCTGCTTCTTGCGTAGCGGTTTCACGCTTCGTCAACGCAGTATCGACTTTGCGCAGATCAGCAGTGAGACTTTCCACCAATGAATCGATCGGTAAAGCTTGGACTTTTTTCATCAAGGCATTGTAGTTCTCACGGGTGACACTTGCAGGTGCTTCACCATCACCACTTAAAGCCACCATGCTCTTCACCGCATTTTGAACTTCCTCGATCGCACTGAACTCTTTTTGTCCCATGTCGATGGCTTGATTGATCAACTCATCAAAGGCATCCCCGTTCTCACGCTTCGCCATTGTGACGGCAGCCGCTTCTTTCAATGAGACTTCTTCCAATTGATCTTCCACAACGGCAGGACTGCTAAAATAGCTGTTGATCTCGGTCAAAGTTGCTAGTTTGTCAGCGATCGTCGCAGCTTCTTGTGACAAGGCATCGTACCGTTCATGGTCTTGAAACTCTGCCAACTGATTCGTCACAGCCGTCAGCTGTTCTGATGTTTTGTCGTTTTTAATGAACACTCGTTCATCATTTGTATAAAAATCATTCAGCTCATTTTCAATTTGATCGAGTGTACGGTTTTCCTGCGCCAGTTGCGTTTCTCGGGCTGTTTCTTGTTGCTGCTGTTGATAGTAATACGCCCAACCGCCACCAGCTGCCACTAATAAACAAGCCGCTGTAATATAGAGTGCTTTGCGAGGACTCTTCTTTTTTTCGCTAGGCGTCGACGTTTTTTCTTCAGTAGTCGCCTTTTTCGGTGCTTCATCCGCTGCAGTGATCGGCTCAGGAATTGGATCGATCACTGGTTCTGGCTGCTTCTTCGCTTCTTCAATGACTGGATCCGTCACTGGTTCATCTTCGCTTATCAGTAGAGGTTCCTCACTGGCTTGTTCCTGACTTTCTTCTTCAGTAGCAGACAAATCATCAGTGGCGGCTTCTGCTTCTAGAGCAGCGGCTTTTTCTTCTTCATCAAGTTTGTGTTGGCGGATATAAGCAGCCAAAATATCAGCGTCATGCTGTTCCTCCGTACTTAATGCATCGGTTTCACTTGCTTCCTCACTGGCTGATGTCGCATGCTCTTGCGTTGCGCTAGAGCTTTCTACTTCCGTTTTTTCCTCAGCTTCTTTCTTAGAGGCTGAGGTGGGGGTTACATGTTGCTCATCGGAAAAAGTCCCTTGCTGCGCGAGGTCGATCGTTTCTTCATTTGAGGATGGCCGATCACCTAAGTGCTCCTCCATTTTTCCGATCGGGACGTTTTTAAAGTCTGACCAGCGAATATCATCATTTTTATTCTGTGGCTCTTCTGGCGTAACGGAAGAGTCAGATGTTGGTTCCAGTTCATTCTCCTTTGCCTGGTTCCATTGGAACCCGCAATTGGGACAAACGGGTGTTTCTTCTATTGCTTGAAATCCACATTCAGGACATGTCTTCTTCATTGATTCAAACTGACTCCTTTTGTTTTTTGCATTTCCTTTTATGAAGCAGTCGCCTCTTTCATCAGACGCTTGCTGTACCTACTGCTTCTTTTTTTAGACCAGCAAATAATGGGTCTTTTTTGACACTTCGTTGTTTGTTACGTTTTGATGCAGATGCACAAAATTAAATTTATCACATTCTTGGCAATTAGCCAACACTTGCTTGGTTACGTTTTTATTAAGTTCTTTACCAATCTTGTGTCGAGAGGACAGAATCTGAATAAAAAAGACTTTCCAAAGGGTTCCTTTGGAAAGTCGATAAACCTTGATTATTCTAAGAAATCTTTCAATTGTTTTGAACGAGATGGATGGCGTAGTTTCCGTAATGCTTTTGCTTCGATCTGACGAATCCGTTCTCTCGTTACCCCAAAGACTTTGCCGACTTCTTCTAATGTCCGAGTACGACCATCATCGATTCCGAAACGCAAGCGCAGCACGTTTTCTTCACGGTCAGTCAACGTATCCAGTACATCTTCTAGCTGCTCTTTCAACAGCTCATAAGCCGCATGCTCTGCTGGACTTGTGGCATCTTGGTCTTCAATAAAATCACCTAGATGAGAATCGTCTTCTTCACCGATCGGTGTTTCTAATGAAACAGGTTCTTGAGCGATCTTCAAGATTTCACGAACTTTTTCCGTCGGCAGATCCATTTCTGCGCCGATTTCTTCTGGTGTCGGTTCGCGCCCTAAGTCTTGCAGCAATTGCCGTTGAATACGGATCAATTTGTTGATGGTTTCCACCATATGCACAGGAATACGAATGGTTCGCGCTTGGTCAGCGATCGCACGAGTGATCGCTTGACGGATCCACCAGGTCGCATAGGTCGAGAATTTGAACCCTTTGCGGTAGTCGAATTTCTCAACGGCTTTCATCAAGCCCATGTTTCCTTCTTGGATCAAATCAAGGAATTGCATTCCTCGACCCACATAACGTTTGGCAATACTAACGACCAAACGTAGGTTGGCTTCTGCCAAACGCTGTTTTGCCTCTTGGTCGCCTTCTTCGATTTTCAGTGCGAGCGCCACTTCTTCTTCTGCGGTCAATAATGGCACACGACCGATTTCTTTCAAGTACATCCGAACGGGGTCATTGATTTTCACACCAGTTGGTGCAGACAGATCTTCTTGAGGTTGTGTTTCTTGTCGTTTTTCATTGCTCTTTAGACTATGGACTGAAGGCTCTCCATTTTCATCCACGACACTGATGCCTGAATCCTCCAGTTTTTGAATTAATTTGTCCATTGCATCAGCATCCAAAGTATACGGCGTTGCTAAACGATTCGTAATGTCATCGTAAACAACTTGCCCCTTTGTTTTGTTTTCTCGGATGTATTCGGCAACTGCTTTGTCATACGTTTTTTTTGTTTCTTCTGCCATGAAAGAAAGCCCCTTTCAGTTCGCTATTTAGCTTGTTTCAACCGTTTGGTCAAATCAATGATTTCGATCGCAAGTTCAAGTTCTAATTGCTGGTTTCCTTTTTGTCTTGCTTCTTGCTGCTGGATTCGTTTTTGATTGATTTCTTCAGCAATGCCCGACTTTTGAAATACCTGCAGAATGTCCTGAAATTCTTGTTCAGTCCCTTCCTCAGAAGCTTTAAGATCTGCAATATCGATCACCATTTTTTTCATTGAATCTTCTTTTAAAAAATCTAAGAACTTTGCTAAAACAAAGTGTTCTTCTGTTTCCATATACGCATCAAACAGCAGATAAAGCTGTTGGTAACGATCATGGATAAAGGATATGCCACTCGCTCGAAAGCGATGGTTTAACGTACTGTCATGAAACAAACGGTACAATAATAATTCTTGTGCTTTTTCTACCTGTGTTTTGGGCTGCTGCCGCGTTGGCGGCGTAAAGACCATAGGATTATTGGTTGTTGGCGCTGGCGGCGGTGCATCTTGCCGCGGCTGCTGCTCTTGCCGGTTTTGCTTGAGCTGCTGCTGCAAGGTCTCACGGCTCAAGTTGAACTCTGTGGACAACTGAGTCAAATAACGGTCTTGCTCCAACAAAGAATCCACTCGCTGTAATTCCTTTAAAACGACTTGGACATAATCTAGCTGCTCTTTCTCATTGGCCAAATTTCGATTTGCTCGATGGTAATCCATTTTGAAAGCAAAGACGGTTTCTTTCCCATGTACAGCTAATTTATAAAAAGCTTCTGTCCCATATTTGCGCAAATAGTCATCTGGGTCCATCCGTTCCGGCACTCGAACCACAGATAATTTCAAGCGGCTATTGTTTTGCAAAAGAGCGATCCCACGGTTCGTGGCTTCAACCCCTGCACTATCTCCATCGTAACAAAGAATCACTTCTTGTGCCACTCGCTCGATGTGAGCGATCTGCTGATTGGTCAGGCTGGTCCCCATCGAGGCGATCCCATTTTCGATCCCTGCTTGCCAAGCGGCGATCACGTCCATAAATCCTTCAAATAAATACACTTGACCATCTTTACGCATCGCTCGTCGCGCTTTGTCAAAGTTGAAAAGAACCTCGCGTTTATTGAAAAGAATCGTTTCAGGACTATTTAAATATTTTGGTTGGTCTTGATCACCGACTTTTTCGCTTGCTAACCACCGACCAGAAAAACCAATCGTTTTCCCCTGAGGATTGCGGATCGGAAACATGATTCGCTGGTAAAAGCGATCCGCCAGTGAGCCATCGTTGCGCTGAACAAAGAGTCCTGTATCAGGAAAAAACTCTGCTTTGGCTTTTTCATTCAAAAAAACTTTCTCCAAAAACGAGCGTTCATTCGGTGCAAAGCCAATATTGAACTCTTCGATCAGTGCCATCGTCAATCCACGATCTAATAAATAGTCAAGCGCTTCTTGTCCAGCAGCTGTATTCACCAACATGTGATGATAGACTTCGGCGGCTTTTTCATGTAACGCAATCAATTGACTCGTTTGTGAGGTCGCTTCATTGATGCCTTCAGACTGCTGATATTGCGGATCAAGAGGAATATCGTTCATTTCTGCTACTTTGACGACTGCTTCTGGAAAACTGATCCCTTCAAGCTCCTGTAAGAAACCATACACATTTCCACCACGACCACAACCAAAGCAATGAAAAATTTGTTTGTCCTCTGCAACGGAAAAAGAAGGTGATTTTTCATTATGGAACGGACACAAACCAAAATAATTTTTTCCAGACTTCTTTAACTGGACATACTGTCCCACGATATCGACGATATTGCTACGTTCGCGAATGTCGTCAATGACCGTTTGAGGAATTCGTGCCATCCACTCACCTCCATTTGGTAAGTATTCATCGGTTTACTAGGTAAAAAAACGCACTAATAGATATCAGTGCGAAGAATAATTAGACAGAATCACTCATAATGATTTTACCATATTTTATTTGTATTTCAAGCTTTTTTGTTTCAGTTATTTTACAACGCTTATGAAAAGAAACGCGCCGTAACATTGATCTTCCATTGATTCATTTTTATTAAATCAGCGTAGAATAAATTGCCGCCGTTATGATACAGGTGACCACCATTATAAAAAACGGATTGGATGCCCCAGTAACGATAGGTTTGTTCCGTATCATTGCCTAACAATGGAGATAAAACCTCTCTGGAATATGTTTCTGCTAACTCTAAGGTGTTCACTCCCCCTCGGGCAGCGACATAATCAATATAATCTGTACCAAAATTATACGCCTGTACGGCGGTCCAAAGATCACAGTTCATTTGCTCGGCTTTTTCAATCAACTCGGCTAAATAGGAAACACCTTGTTCGATGCTTTGTTCTGGCGTATCGAACTGATTTTGTTTTCCATAAACACTTTCAGAACTTTGCATCGGGTCGTTGCCTTGTCCTTTTGACTCCGTCAGCATGATGCTCATGGCTAATGACTGATATTCAGAGATGTCGTGGGCTTGCGTCTGTTGCGCGATTGCTTCTTCATACGCATAGACAGCTTTCAATGCCGTGTAGTTTCGATAGACCCAAACCCCTGCCCCGATCAGTAGCAGCACGAGGGCCAGCTTCAGTATAAATCCTAGGAAACGTCGAATTTTTCTCATCAAATACATCCCATCTTTTCTAAGTCAGAATCTATCGTACTATGAAATGAACGGGCTGACTAGAATTTTTTCTCTCCTAAAAAATCCTTAATAAAATCACAAGATTATTTAGAAAAAAACAAGCAATCCTAAGCTGACCGAGGGATTGGCGATCTTTCGACAAGAAAAAGGAAACAGCGCTTCTTCAAAAGGAAGCACTGTTTCACTCATCATTATTTTTCGATCATGGTAACAATACCAGAACCGACTGTTCGTCCACCTTCACGAATCGAGAAGGTCGTTCCATTTTCTACAGCGATCGGATGGATCAATTCCACATCGATCGTTACGTTGTCACCAGGCATCACCATTTCCGTTCCTTCTGGTAAAACGATATTCCCAGTTACGTCCGTTGTACGGAAGTAAAATTGTGGGCGATAGTTATTAAAGAATGGGGTATGGCGACCGCCTTCTTCTTTTGTCAACACATAGACTTCCGCTTGGAATTTCGTATGCGGTGTGATAGAACCTGGTTTTGCTAACACTTGGCCACGTTCAATTTCATCACGGGTGATGCCCCGTAACAATACCCCTACGTTATCGCCAGCTTCTCCGAAGTCCATCGTTTTGCGGAACATTTCTACCCCTGTCACGACTGCTTTTTGTGTTTCAGGTTTGATTCCGACGATTTCTACTTCATCCCCGACTTTTACCATGCCGCGATCGATCCGACCAGAAGCAACGGTTCCCCGTCCTGTGATCGAAAAGACATCTTCGATCGGTAACAACAATGGTTTGTCAGTATCTCGTTCAGGCGTTGGGATATATTCATCTACTGTATCCATCAGCGTTAAGATCGCTGCTTCAGCATCTGGGTCCCCTTCCAAGGCTTTTAACGCAGAGCCCTTGATCACAGGAATGTCGTCGCCAGGAAAATCATATTCAGTCAGCAATTCTCTGACTTCCATTTCAACTAAATCGATCAACTCGTCATCATCGACAAGGTCCGTCTTATTCAAAAAGACGATCAAATGTTTCACACCCACTTGACGAGAAAGCAAAATATGCTCCCGTGTTTGTGGCATTGGGCCATCTGTCGCTGATACGACCAAGATTGCGCCGTCCATTTGAGCAGCCCCTGTAATCATATTTTTCACATAATCCGCGTGTCCCGGTGCATCGATATGGGCATAGTGCCGTTTTTCCGTTTCATATTCCACATGAGCAGTATTGATTGTGATACCACGTTCGCGTTCCTCAGGAGCCGCGTCGATACTTGCGTAATCTTGCGGATTGGCAAGCCCTTTTTTCCCAAGAACTGTGGTAATTGCAGCAGTCAAGGTGGTTTTCCCATGGTCGACGTGTCCAATCGTTCCGATGTTGACATGGGGTTTGCTACGATCATAATGTTGTTTTGCCATATTGTTTCCCTCCTAGAGAAAGTTGAGTCGTTGGTTGACTCGAATCATATTTTTGCGATTTACGCTTCCAAAGAGATAAGGATTAACTTATTTTTTGTAAGTTTAAATCTACCCTTATTATAGGTCAAAATTAGTCAAAGTCAAGCAAGAGGTCTCGGCAGCTAATCCCTAAGAATTTCTTTGCTTTTTGTGATCCATTGGACGCAAGCCTAGTTTTTATGAATAATAGAAGATGAGGTGAGAAATGTGAAGAAAATCATTGCAGCGCTGGCTTTTACAGCAATTTTTCTTGGCGGCTGCTTCCTTACTTATGATTATTACTATGGTGGAAGTGACTACTATACAGTTATCAACGATGCGGGGGAACACGATACCGAAGTCAGTGACGAGGGGGTCGTTGAAAACATCTATCGTTATACACAAACAGCCTACAGCGCCTCTGGTGACGTCAAAACGGTCAAAATGAATGAACACCGTTCCGCTCCTTTGAAAGAAGGCGCCTATTTGAAACTATTGGTCAATCCAAACAAAGGCGTTATAAGCTGGGAAGAAGTTTCTGAAGAAGACGTTCCTCAAGCGGCTCTTGAAAAGTTGACCCCTCAATAATTGCTGCTATCAAGCAAGCGTCTGTAAAAAAGCAGGCCGTCCTCTTTCTAAATGAGGACGCCCTGCTTTTTGTGCTCTATAATTTATGGGCCTGATGAATCAGAATTGATTCTTCAGCCCCATTTTCATTATTGACAAAGAGCCGCTTTTTTGTACTTGTTTTGCCATCGTCTGCTTAGAAACAGCTCTTGTTACATCCGATTAATCACTTCTTCTACATTTTTGATCGTTACGGAAATCGTGCCATCGGGGTTATTGATAAATTCGATCAAATTCGGATCTCGGTAAACATCCAAAGGAACGATCAATTCGATTCCATTCGATAATTTTAGTTTTTGCTTACCAAATTTTTTCTCCGAGATCTCACGAACATCCCGCATCATCGGTGCTTGATTGACGAATCCTTTTTCAACCACTTCTTCTTGAAATGAAAGCTGAGCAGTAATATTGTCTTTAAAGACTTTTTGCGCCACTTCACTCACATCGATATGACCAGACTCTTCGATCGTATCGTAGACCGCTTCTTTCAAATCGGCAACAACGTTATAGGTGGGTGTTTCAAATTTCTGACCAATTTTTTCGGCTACTTTTTTGATGACTTTGACATTTTCTTCTAAAGATGGGATCGGTTCGGCATCAATGACTTTTGTTGAAAAGTAGGCGTATTTTTCACCTGAAAAGCTATATTTCTTTTCAATCAGTTCAAAGTCTAAGCTCTCCACATCGATCGTGATTCCTTCATCTGCCTTTTGGGTTTTACCAGCTAGTAAGGCACGATGCAAAATCAAATTATTTTCGATCCCAGCCTCCCCATTATCAATAAAATGCGTATAGCCATCTTGATAATTGACCTTCAAAAAAGCCAGCTGCATTCTTGTATCTAATTCATATAAGACGACAAACGCATCCGCACTTGGCGCATCTTCACTTTCCTTGTACGCTTCATACCAGCGTTGCACGATCGCTTCACTGGCTGCGATAAAGTCGTCTGGTGCTTGTTTGACCAATTGAGCGATCGTTGAAGTTTCGAGTAAACGACCTGTTTTGGTTTGCGGTGTAGCAAGTTTCTGTATTTTCTTCGTCAAATAATCACGAATGTATTCCGTTGTTAAATCAAGTTCAACTTGAGAAAAAACTGGATCGCCTGTTTGACGGTCCACAATGTGTAAAATCGCATGTTTCAAATAAATATCCATTGGTTACGCTCCTTATCCATTTGTCTAGTTTACAAAATAAATAGGCGAACTGACAAGAGCGAATCGGCATTTTCCTTCAACATTCGCTTTCTTTTTAAAAGGTGCAATCATTGGAAATTCCTGCCTCGTCTGCTAAACTAGAAGTATCACAGAAAACGGAGGAATGAACATGAACAGCTATACGTTATCAAACAATGTGACCATCCCTGAGCTAGGCTTTGGCACATGGCAAACACCAGACGGCGACGTTGCCGTAGCATCAGTCAAAAAAGCACTAGAAGTAGGTTACCGCCATATTGATACAGCACAAGGCTATAAAAACGAAGCCAGTGTTGGTCAAGCGATCAAAGAAAGCGGCATTCCCCGCGAAGAGCTTTTCTTGACTACAAAATTATGGAATGCGAACCATTCTTATGATCTTGTGATGTCCTCTTTTGAAGAATCTTTAGAAAAATTACAAACAGACTATATCGATCTTTTCTTGATCCATTGGCCAAATCCAGTGGCTTTTCGCGACAATTGGCAAACAGCGAACGCAGAAACATGGCGTGCTTTTGAAGAGTTGTATCAAGCAGGCAAAATCAAAGCGATCGGCGTCAGCAACTTCTTACCACATCATTTTGAAGAATTAAAAAAAACAGCGACTATCTTCCCAATGGTTAATCAAATTTTCCTTGCACCTGGCGAGTTACAAGAAGAAGTCGTGACTTATTGCCAAGAACACGATGTATTGCTTGAAGCATACAGCCCATTAGGTACTGGGAAGATCTTTGATGTACCAGAAATGAAAGCCTTAGCTGAAAAGCATCAAAAATCAATCGCTCAAATTGCATTACGCTGGTCTTTACAACATGGTTTCTTGCCATTACCAAAATCAGTCACACCAAGTCGGATCGAAGAAAACATTCACGTCTTTGATTTTGAGCTATCTGAAGAGGACATGAAAACGATCGATCAATTAGATGGTGTGGTTGGGAAAGCGACCAATCCAGATACGACAGGGTTTTAATTTCACTCTCTATAAAGGAGAAGCCTATGAAAAAAACTGATTTGAATCATCTCTCCCCTGCTGTTCAAAAAGCCTTACATGCTGATTTTGTTTTTCTCGTTTGGCCAGACAAAGTCCAACACTTTCCAGCACGTCAATGGACGACCAGCGACTATCAGCAGATGCTGACCGAGAAACTTACTGGGGAACCACGCTTTTTTCTTTGGGAAAACTACTTAGTCGCAACTGGAGAAAATGACCTTTTGGTCCTGATGCCCAAGTACCATCAAATCAATGATCTAGTAGAAACACCAGCGCCGCTTTTTTAGCAGCGTTGGTGTTTTTTTCAGGAAGTATATAAATTTTTTTGTATTTTTTCATGAGAATCACTGTTCTTTTCTGCAAATTTTCCTTATAATCGATAGTGATCGAGAGGAGAAGATTATGAAAAAGAAACAATTAGCAAAATTGAAACAACAATTCCGCCCGTCTTATGAAACAGCTCGACAACAGTTGTTTACAGCGATCGAGCGCAAAACAGCAGATAAGTTTGACCTTCCGACGACTGTGTATATCAATCCTAAAAACCAAGAGGAATTATTGATTGAATTGTTGAAGGAAACGCCAAAAGAACAAAAAATCGCTGTTCCTTTAGATGAGAACTTCAAGATCGTCGTGAAACGAATCCAACGCTTAGAAGCTGGTTTGCTTGATCGTTTCAGCGATAACTTAGTCGATGAGATCGCTGCTTACTGGTTGCCGACCAATCCGCAAGAAAGTACGGCACCCGCTCCTGCAAAAGAACCAGCGAAAGTGAAGGAAGAATCAGCACCAGCTGAAGCGGCTGCACCGACTACCTCTGCATCAACTAAAGAAGTAGAAAAAGCAACTGAAACAATGGCTGATACTGCTGACAACACAATGACTTTTTCAGCATTTGCTGAAAAAATCGCAGCATTCCCTAAATTTTCTGCCAAACAATCTTCAGGAGAAACGATCGTGATCGAAGCTTCCCCGAAAGAAGATCGTGTTCTAGCAACGATTTCTGAAACAGAAAGTGATACTTTTACCATCGAAACTGCGCTAGAGCGCAAATACAAAGTAAAATTAGAAGTCATTCCATTGATCGAGGCGTATGCCCACACGGCGATTTCGAAACGATAAAAAACTGGGAGAATGGTTCATTCTCCCAGTTTTTTTATAACCCGACGATAGTGAATAAAAATATAGCTGATTGATTTTTACTCTTTGCTTAAAATCAGTAAGAATTACCACAATTTATTAAATTTGTCCTTCTCCACAGACGAAATTAATGGGATACTTTAGTATTCCTTTGCTTTTTTTGCGTCAATCCTTCTTCCTTAAACACTAGCTTCTCTTCCTTCTTCAATAAACTAAAGTACTCTGCCAAGATTTGCGGTGACTCTGAAAATAAAAGCGAGAAGCGGCTATTTTTGCTTTTATAAAAGGTTACAAAAGTTTGATAATTTACTGTTTGTTCAATCTCTATTGCGGTATATTGATCATATTCACCTTTTAAAACACCCAGTTTGATCAGCTGATCTGCTCCTAAGCCTTCTTTTGAAAAACCAACTAAACAGACTAAGCCGATCAGTGCAAACAATTTCAACTGGTCACTCAACTGATCTGGCCAAAAAATGACGAAAAGAAGCGCAGACAGAATGAAAGCAGTTGCCTTTTTTATAGAGCTCGCTTTTGCCTGCAAAAGAATTTTGCGCTGCTCTTTGAGTTGTATCACTAACAGAACGAGTAAAAATAAGTTGATCATAATTGCTTCCGCCATGAGTAACTTCCTTTCAGACTACCATTCTGCAATAGTGCCATCATAGTTCTTCCATTTAGGGTTAGTCCAAATCAACCCTTCTTGTGAAATATCTCTAACTCTATCCTCATCCATCTCCAACCCTAAACCGGGCTTACTTGGTATTTCTACATAGCCATCCTTATACTGAAATACTTCTTTGTTTTTCACAAAATCTAACAGGTCAAAGCCTTTATTGTAATGGATTCCTAAGCTTTGCTCTTGAATAAAAACATTTGGGGTACAAGAATCAACTTGCAGTGTTGCTGCTAAAGCAACGGGACCATATGGTGCGTGCGGGGCAACAGCCACGTCATAAGCTTCAGCCATGGCAGCTATTTTTCGCATTTCCATGATCCCTCCACATAATGCCACATCAGGCTGGATCACATCTATTGCTCCTTGCTGAAAAAGTGTTTTAAACTGCCAGCGAGTATACAGTCTCTCCCCAGTGGCTAAAGGCGTTGCCACAAGCTGGGCAACTTCTTTAAAATGTTCCTCATTCTCAGGAAGAACAACTTCTTCTAAAAACATTGGATGATAAGGTTCTAATGCCTTCGCTAAAACTTTTGCCATCGGCTTGTGGACTCTCCCATGGAAATCAATTCCAATATCCAATTTATTACCAAAGCGTTCCCTAATCGAAGCGACACGTTCCACCACTTCCTCTATCTTTACATAAGAGTCAATATAGTGCATTTCCTCTGTTGCGTTCATTTTAACTGCAGTAAACCCACGGTCAACACGATCTTGTGCTTGCTCTGCGACATCATCCGGACGATCACCGCCGATCCAAGAATATACTTTGATTCTGTCACGAGCAGCACCGCCTAATAGTTCGTAGATAGGAACATTCAATGCTTTTCCTTTAATATCCCACAAAGCCATCTCTAGACCAGAAACGATTGTTCCATGTATGGGACCGCCACGAAAGAAAGATCGGTGCATTTCTTGGAACAATCGCTCAATCTCAAACGGGTTTTGTCCTAACAGAAATCTTTCCCCTACCTCATAAGCTCCTGCAACAACTGTTTCGGTTTTTGTTCCAGAAATCATCTCTCCCCAGCCATCGATTCCTTCATCTGTTGACAATTTTACAAAAATCCAGCGGGGTTTTACTTTATATACTGTAATTTTAGAAATTTTCAAAACAATCTACTCCTCTTTTTCGACAATATTTTATTCAATTGCTGCTTCACGATTAATTTTTTTGATTCCTTCAAAGAAATACCATACACCGCCAAATCCTAGAAGAAGAACTGGAATACCAATCATCGGTTCATAGGTGAATGCAATGAAAACCAGGTAACTTTGAATCATTGAAGTTGCTGCAAAAGAAGAAATAAGCATGGCACTGGACCCAAGATCAATCCCTACCTGTTTGGCTATTTCGGTTAGAATAGGTGAAGTGATTGTTCCACACCAAAGCAAAGAGGCTGTGACAACTAAACCGATAATAATGTTTTTCAGCAAGTTTCCTCTAGTCAATGCAACAACCATTGCTACTCGAAATGGAACTACAGCTAAATCGGCAAATGGTAACACACGATTTCCGGGTAAGACCAAAGCCATAGCAATTGTTAAAGGAATAATAATCAGTGCAGTTGTTATAACATCTGGATTGCCCACAACAACCGCTGCATCTAGTCCAATAAATAAACGGCGACCTTTAAATTTCTTCTGAGACCATTTTTGGGCTGCGTCTGAAATAGGCATTAATCCTTCCATAAAAAGAGAGGTCATTTTTGGTATCAGAACAAGGACAGCAGACATACTAACCCCTAATTGAAGAATCTGAGTGATATCATAGCCAGCTAAAAAGCCGATTGCGATACCTATGACACCGCCCATAATCATAGAGTCCCCAAAGAAGCCCAAATATTTTTGTGCATCCTTAATGGTAAACTTGGAATTTCGAAAAAGAGGAATGCGGTCTAAAAGCCAGTTTAACGGCCATGCAATTACTAAAGAAGATAAGGCTGAAACCGTGGGTAATGAAACCCCTGGAATTCCAAAAAAATCTTCAACCAAAGGCTGTGACCAATCAGACATTTTAAATGTGACAATTGCCATTACAACTGATGCGCCCACACCTAACGCTACGTTCTTAGTCACAAAATAAACCATTACACCAACAATAGCCATATGATGATAATTCCAAATATCAACATCCAACGTTTGAGTTCTTTTGAGAACCAACAAGATGATATTAACGATCAATATAGCAAATATAAGCAGTGCAATAATTGGAGATGCCCAAGTAACCGCCGCGATTGAGCCCCATCCTACGTCCAAGGCATCCAGCTGTACGCCGGTCCGCTCTACCATAGCACGGGCTGCTGGTCCGACATTGGTTGTCATAAAATCCAGAATCAGACGAATCCCTGCAAATCCGATTCCTAGTGTTAGCCCAGACTTAAATGCTCTTGAGATTTTCAAACCGAAAATCATGCCGATAATTGTAATAATGACAGGAAGCATCACTGTAGGACCAGCGTCAATAAAGAAATTGAATACATTCATTACATAATTCATTCTTTTTTCTCCTTAAATTTTTTATTTTAAATAATTCAAAATTTCTTCCATAGTTTGTTCAGAACCAATTCCCGTTAAAATAGGCATTCCCTTTACCACAGGAACTTCACCAGTCTGACCTTCAAATTGACCAGTTGTCACTAACAGGTCATAGTCTTGAACTTTACTAGGTACTTCCATCAGTTTGGTTTGGGTTGTGGAAGCCTCAACTCCATGTTCATTCAGATAATCCTTCACTTTTGATGCTACTACGGTTGAAGTCGCAATCCCATTCCCACAAGCAATTAAAATTCTTTTCATTTTCATTTCCTCCTATTTTTTAGGCTATCGCCTTTTTTAATAATGTTAGCAATTTTAGATCCGAATTCGCCGCCGTCATTTGTTCACGAAGTGGCTCATCTTGAATAATACTGACAATCTTTTGTAACATCTCCACTTGACCGTGCGGTTCACCGATGGCCATCATGATAACGATTTTAGTAGGTAAAATGACTTGATTATCTTCCATATTGCGAAACCCTACAGCTGTTTCTAAGGTTGCAATCGCCAAAGTTGTTTGATTGACCAAATCAAAATTTGCATGAGGAATTGCTACGCCGGGCTGTGTCGAAGGTAAACCGGTTGGATATTCGGACTCGCGTAACTGTATTGCTTCGATATAATCTTCTTTGACATAGCCTCGTTGGTATAGTTCATTCGCTAAAAAAGCAAGGACTTCTTTATCACTGCCTGCTTTTATATTTCGAAATACTAGTTCTTCGTTCAGTTGCAATTCCATTTGTTTTCCTCCTTAAATCTCTGTCGCTAATTTCTGTAGTGATAGCGCTAGTTTTGCTGGGTCAGCAGCTTGCAAGTCTTGCGATTGAAAAAGATTGGAACCTAAACCAAGATAACTCGCTCCATGGTCAAAATATTCCTTGGCGTTAGAAATCGAAATTCCACCAACACCCATCAAAGGTAGCTTGCCCAATGGAGCTTGCACATCTGTGAAAAAGCGTGGTGTCACAACTGCAGCGGGGAAAACTTTAACGATATCCGCTCCATCTGTAAACATCTCATTGATCTCAGAAGGACTCATTGCCGCCGGTACTGAGAGCACTTGCTCTTTCCTTGCAAAATCCATTATTTGCTTCGTAAAACGATGGGGACCTAATAAAAAACGAGCCCCAGCTGCGACGGCTTTTTGGGCGTCAGGTAATGTTCTTACTGTTCCTGCCCCAATGAGAATAGTTTCACCAAATAATTTGCTTAACTTGTTGATATGTTCTAGAGCCCCTAAAGTGTTTAATGTGATTTCAACTGCAAACTCTTTCTCAAGCCCACTCATTGCCGTTAAAACTGCATAAGCTTGTTCATATGTGTAACCCCTCATAATAATTGTAAAGCGTGGGTAATCTTCTACTTTCATCGTTTTCCTCCTAAGTCACTTGTCTAATTAGCTGATAAGCTGTTTTCGTATCTGAGCTTTCCTTCAAACGATTTAAAAACGTAGAATCATTACTAATATCTGCTAACTGATTCACAGCTTTCAAATGTTTCGTCAAATCATAAAACGATAATGGATAAATAAAATGGATTTTTTTACCGTTTGGAAAAGCGATTGGCTCAGCAGCAATCAATAGACTTATCCCGTCTTTTAACACGCCATTTTGTGGTGCTGTATGCGGGATACACGTTTGACTCCCTAAATACCCAGCGTATCCTTGTTCTTCGATTTGATCCAAACAATCTTGAATAAACAGCTCTGTAATCATCTGATTTTCTAACAAAGGATGGCAAGCAAATTTCACTGCTTGTTGCCAAGTTAGCTTCTCTGACGTTCTTCTTATAAAATCGGGTTTCAAATAATCAGTCAATGATGGTAACGCTTTAAAATTTTCTAAAGGTGAATCTTGCTTTTGCTTCAATAAAAAGTACTCTAACTCTTCCCTTAGTTGTTTCGTATCATTTACTTGAGCATATGTGCGAATCACCGAAAACAACTCATCAACTGAGCGGTCTACTTCATTTAATCCTAACTCTTTTAACACACGGTATCGCAGACTGATCTGCTGCTTATAAGTCATGATAGGATCAATAATAAATTGCGGTAATTCACTGTTTAATGCAGTAGTTGTAAAAACCAAGTCATAATCCGTTCCAAATTTATAAAAATCTCTTACTGAAAATGAAGCTAAAAAATGCAACTCGGGAAATAGTTTTTTTAAATTTTCTCTCATCAGTTTTGAAACCATAACCCCATTTGCACAGACAACTACTGCCCTTGGTAATTGCGCTGCTATTTGACGAGGACTCATTAATTGAAAACCAAAGTAATAAGATAGAAGTGCCAACTCATCATTTGGAAACGCTCGGCCTAACCAGTTTTCTGTGGGAACAATCAGCTCCTTCATAAGATCCTTCAAAATTGCATGGTTGCTATCTTGAACTAAGCTATCAAGGGAGTACATACCCAAGCTCAAATTGTATTTTATACGAAAACACGCTGGACGCAGATGGCCCAAAATCCGACGTTCAAATGCCTCTCTATCTTCAATCATAATTAGTGTTTGGTTTTGAAAACTTGTAACCATTTCACTGATCAAACATCTTAATTCACTATCTGAATCAAATACTTGAGTCGTCTTACGTTCAAAAATATTAGATGTCAAAAATAGCAGAGCTAGCCAAGAAAGATAGTTAGGAGACATGCTGGACCAAGGTGTATCTTGAAGCAAAATAGTCAGAACTTTATATTCTGGAGTTTTTCGAATCTCTATTTGTACCATTTCATCTTTTGAAGCAATCGGTGAAGTTGCACGTTGCAAGGTCATTCTTACAGCTGATTGCAGATAATCAATAGATTCATCTGAGTACCTTAAATGAAGCAATTGCTCCATGTTGTGTATCAAATGAACAACCTCTTCTTCAGGAATAGTTGGTGCCAATTTTCCTTTAATATCATCAAGACGAAATAATGAATGCTGCTTAATTAAATCAGAGAGCAGTTGTAAGATTCTCCTTTCCAATCCTTGCAGTTGATAACCGCTTTGACGATCATAGTGAATGGACAGGGCGTATTTGCTAACAAACTGCTTCGCTTTCTTTAAATCTTCTTGAATCGTATTGCGACTTACCGATAAGAGCTGTGTAAAATGATCCATGCCAATGTAACCGGTATTAGTACATAAATAACTTAACATGATGGCAATCCGCTCATATTCAGAGAAAATTGTAACCATGGCAGAAGAATCTTCTTTATTTTGTTCAAGAGAAATCATTCGTAACACTTCTAAAGGAATAATGAAATCTCCCATATGGTTACGCCTGATTTGAGGCAAACCGTTTTCAAGTAACTCCTCATTAAATTGCTTAATGGAATAATTAATCTGTCTTCTTGTTAAAGAAAGTGATGTGGTTAACTCTGCCATCTTTGTCTCGGGTTTTTTTACCAATCGTGTGAGAATTCTTCGGATCCGTTCATTCATTTGATTCCCTCCTGATGAAATCATTATAGCTTTGATTCTTCGTAAAAAGATGTATAATTGAAAGCGTTTTTTGTCATAGTTGTTTTTTCTTTTTGTCCTAGTAAAACTATTTTTGATAAATCGCTGCTTGGAACCGACAAATTAAAAAAGTCCTCTATCAGCAAAAGTACAGCGAGATTTTTTATCTATTGCATTATTATCTCCAAAATAAAAAAAGGACGAACTCCCTTTAGTAAGGGGATTCGTCCTTTCCATTTATTGTTTAGGATAAAAAGTTTTAAAAACTAGAGAACCTTTTTTTATTGCGTATTTCGGTTAAAAATTTACGGGCTTGCTCTTGGTTCATTTGAGTCGCAGCTCGCAGCTTAGCTGCCAGCTGTTCAATCTCGGTTCCTTTTGCTCCAACTGAAATAGCTAATGAACGGGCTTGCATGCTCATATGGCCTTGCTGGATACCTTCTGAAACCAATGCCCGCAACGCGGCCAGATTTTGAACCAACCCGACACTTGCCGCCAGCGAAGCTAACTCACTCGCCGTTTCAACACCAGTCAATGCCAACGCAGCTTGGGCTTTTGGCAATATTTTTGTGGCACCCCCGACTGTGGCGATCGCCAACGGCAGTGTGATACTACCAATCAAACGGTCTTCTATGATGGTCCAGGAAGTCAACCCTTGCATGCGGCCATTACGGGCAGCATAGCCATGACAAGCGGCAGAAACGGCGCGAGTGTCGTTTCCGGTAGCCAAAATCAGCGCTTCAACCCCATTCATGATCCCTTTGTTATGGGTAGCGGCACGATATGGATCGATCTTGGCAAAATCAGCTGCATGAACAATTTTTCCGGCAACTTGTCTGCCATTTCCGGTCTTGCTCAATTTGTCAAAAGGTACCGAGCAAGTGGCTGTTACTAACGATTCCGTAGCGAGATTGCTTAAAATACTAAAGAGAATTTCTTCTTCTGGGAACCATTTGCGAAAAAGCTCTGCCACTCCTTCTAAAATCGAATTGATGATATTGGCGCCCATCGCATCTTTGACATCAACCATTAAATCGATCGACACATAAGCGGTTGCTAAGTCAGATTCTGCTGGCGAGAAGTTCCGACCGATCACTCTTCGCAATCCACCGCCGCGTTTCACGATGGAAGGATACGTCTCATTCGCCACTGCAAAGATCGTTGCTTGCTCGGATTCAACTTTTGCCAAAATTGCTTCCGGATCCTGAACATCCATAAAGACGATCTGGCCTCGAAGCAAACGTTCTTGACTGGTCGTCGTAATGGGACCAGCCATTTTTGCTCCATTGCTCATCGCTGCGATCACTGAGGGTTCTTCTGTGGCTAACGGGACATTGTATGCTTTGCCATTCACCTGCAGGTTCAGCCCTACGCCTAACGGGATCTCTACTTCACTGATCTGGTTTTCGATCAAGTGATTAGCAGTTTCCTTGTTTAGTGTCATTTCTTGAAAAACCAAGGATTCTGCTGCTGTGATCGCTCCTTGTGCTTCAAGAAAGGCTAATCGTTCATTAGGCGCGAGGGCGTAGAACTTTTTTTTTTCTGTTTTTTCTGATGCCGACTCTTCATCAAAATTCGTTTGACTTACTGTCGCCGAAGGATTTTCTAACAGCATCGCTAGCCCTAATCCGCCACCGACACACAAAGAGGCGATTCCATAGCGCTCTTGGGTGTCTTTTAGCTGATAAGCGACGGTCGTTGCGATCCGCGCGCCAGTCGCTCCAATGGCATGTCCCAGTGAAATGCCCCCGCCGTAACGGTTGACTTTCTTCGGATCCAAACCAAGTTCACGTTCTACTACGATCGAAGAAGCTGCAAAGGCTTCATTGATCTCAAAAATACCGATATCTTCAATCGTCAGTGCTTGCTTTTTCAGTAACGTATCGATTGCTTTGATTGGTGAGATTCCCATGATCTCTGGGGCGAAACCGACTTCGACGATCTCTTTGATCACTGCCAGATAAGGAATCTGATGCTCTTCACAATAGCTTTTTGACGCGATCAAGACCATGGCCGCCCCATCATTGATGGTTGAGGCGTTCCCAGCAGTCACCGTACCGCCTTTTTTGAAAACTGTTTTTAATTCAGCTAATTTTTCGACTGTCGTAGCGGCGCGAATGCCTTCGTCCTGTAAAACGGTTCCTGATTTTTCAGTCAACGGCACGATCTCTTGATCAAATTTCTTTGCTGCTTGCGCTTTGGCAGCTTTCATTTGTGAGTGGTAGGCAAACTCATCTTGCTCTTTGCGAGTGATCCCGTATCTTTCTGCTACTGTCTCAGCCGTCAGTCCCATTGGCTTGCTACTGAATGCATCTGTTAATCCGTCATGCATCATTGTTGACACCGGAGCTGAATACTGATCTTCCGCTTTGTTATAATAACTAAAGAGCGGCGCATTCGTCATACTTTCAATCCCACCAGTCAATACGACGGATGCCTTGTTCAATTGAATTTGCTCCATCCCCATTAGAATCGCTTTCATTCCCGAACCACATACTTCGTTGATCGTTGAGGCTGGAATATCTGAGGAAAGCCCACTTTGCAAGGAAACTTGGCGTCCTGGATTTTGACCACTGCCTGCTTGTAGCACATTTCCGATAATCACTTGTGCGATATGTTCTTTTGCTTGTTGGTTTCTTGCCAACAAGGCTTTTGCAGCGACTGTTCCTAATTCTACCGCTGTATATTCTTTTAATGACCCATGGTATTTGCCAATTGGCGTTCTTAGTGCGTCGATAATGACAACTTCTTCCACGTACGTCACCTCCTCTTGAAATATATCATTAAATCCTCCAAAAAAGAATACCCCACATTCGGTTGTCGCACCCTTTTCTACTTTCTTTAATAAAGTTTAAATTCTAATCAATTCTTTTTCATTTTTTTCAAAAAATATGATACCTTAGAACGTGTAGCCTACTAAGTATGTAGAACATAAAGGAGCGACGGAATGAACGTTGGTATTGATAAAATAAATTTTTTTGTCCCCCCCTATTTTATAGATATGGTTGATCTAGCTCACGCGCGAGAGGTAGACCCGAATAAATTTACGATCGGGATCGGTCAAGATCAAATGGCGGTCAATAAAAAAACACAAGATATCGTCACCTTTGCCATGCACGCGGCAAAAGATATCCTTACGAAAGAAGATTTACAAGCAATTGATATGGTGATCGTCGGAACAGAATCTGGCATCGATGAATCAAAAGCTTCGGCAGTGGTTTTGCATCGCCTATTAGGTATCCAGCCATTTGCACGGTCCTTTGAAATCAAAGAGGCGTGTTACGGCGCAACGGCGGGCTTACAATTTGCCAAAGCCCATGTACAAGCCAATCCAAAAAGCAAAGTTTTGGTGGTGGCTTCAGACATCGCCCGGTATGGCTTAGCTTCCGGTGGAGAGCCCACTCAAGGCGTAGGTGCAGTTGCTATGCTGATCTCTGCAGATCCGGCGATTTTGCAGTTGGATAACGATAATTTGATGTTGACGCAAGACATTTATGATTTTTGGCGTCCAGTAGGACATCAATATCCAATGGTAGATGGTCATTTGTCAAATGCCGTTTATATTGATTCATTCAAACAAGTTTGGCAAGCCCATTGCGAAAAAAATCAGCGGACAGCAAAAGATTATGCGGCTTTGAGCTTCCATATCCCTTATACAAAAATGGGTAAAAAAGCCTTGTTGGCTGTTTTTGCCGAAGAAGATGAAACAGAACAAAAACGCCTGATGGCTCGCTATGAAGAATCGATCGTTTACAGCCGTCGTACCGGTAACTTGTATACTGGTTCACTGTATCTGGGCTTGATCTCTTTATTGGAAAATTCCTCTAGCCTGCAAGCAAATGATCGAATTGGATTATTTAGCTACGGATCAGGAGCGGTTGCTGAATTTTTCAGCGGCTTGTTGGTACCCGGCTATGAAAAACAGTTGGCGCAAGCGGCACACCAAGCGTTGCTCGATGACCGTCAAAAGCTAACGATCGCTGAATACGAAGCGATGTTCAATGAGACGATCGATATCGATCAAGATCAATCGTTCGAAGATGATCTGCTTTATAGTATTCGTGAAATCAAAAATACCATTCGTTATTATAAAGAAGAAAACGAATGACCCTGAAAAAAACTTTGCTTCTTTTTTAGCTAAAAAGCTTGAAGGAACAAAGTTTTTTTCTTTCTTTGAAAATGATTGAAACGAAACTTGTTTTCCAAACATTTTCTGCATGTTATTCAAAAATTTTCAGATAATTCAGGAAAAACATTTGACAGTCCGCTTTTTTTTGTCTATACTAAAATCAATTCAAGTTTGGAGGAACTTTTTTATGTTAAACACGACCGTATCCCCACAACTGAATACCTTTTACTTTAGCTACTTTAGATAGTTTGTATTCATATCACATTATGGATGCAAACCAAAAACGAGTTTTGTTTGTATCTATGATGGCTAAAGCATTTTAACTTGAACTTGCAGCCATGTAGAAAATCTTCTAAATGGTTGCCAATATACGTTTACGCTTGGTATAGGATCGAATCCATTTAGACGATTGTCTGAATGGATTTTTTTGTTCAGGTAAACCCCCATAAAAAAAGAGACGATCATAGGAGGAATTACAATGAAAATGAAAAAATGGATCACGACTGGGTTACTGACAGCTTCACTACTGGCATTGGCAGCTTGCGGAGAATCAAGCAACACTTCGGAAGAAAACGACGGAACAAAAACAGTCGGTGTCTTACAATTGGTCGAACATGGCTCCTTGAATGCAGCCTATGAAGGGTTCAAAGAAGGCTTAGCAGAAGCGGGCTACACGGAAGGTGAAAACCTAACGATTGAATACCAAAATGCGCAAAATAGTCAAGACAATTTAAAAAGTATGAGCGAACGCCTAGTGAATGCCTCACCAGATCTTTTATTAGGCATTGCCACCCCTGCTGCTGTATCTTTAGCAAATGAAACCACCGATACCCCAATCGTAGTTACCGCAGTCACTGATTTAGTTGGAGCGAAATTGGCCGATTCAAATGAAGAACCTGGTCGCAACATCACCGGTACTTCAGACATGGTGCCGATTGAGCAACAGATCAACTTGCTGTTAAGCATCGTGCCTGATGCCAAAACGATCGGCATTATGTATAACGCAGGTGAAGCCAATTCAAAAATCCAAGCTGACTTGGCAGAAGAAGCCTTAAAAGCTGCGGGCGTTGATGTAAAAGTATTGACCGCCAATACAACCAATGATGTGCAACAAGTAACCACCAGCCTTGCAAAAGATGTTGACGGCATTTATGTTCCAACAGATAATACCTTTGCCTCTGCTGCTGCAATCGTCGGCGAAGTGGCCAAAGAAACCAAAACACCGATCGTCGCTGGTTCCGTAGAACAAGTCGATGATGGTGCCCTAGCAACTTACGGTATTGATTATAAATCCCTTGGCATTCAAACAGGGAAACTAGCAGCGAAGATTTTGGATGGCGATGCAGAGCCAGCAACGACGCCCGTTGAAACAGCGGATAATTTAGAGTTAGTCGTCAATGAAGAGATGGCTGCTGCTTTAGGGATTGATCCTGCCAGCATCACTGCACCAGAATAACCATACTAACTTAGATTTGAGGAAATCATATGAATTTAGTCGACACATTCTTGCTCTTACTACAATCTGCCACCTCTCAAGGGATCCTTTGGGCATTGCTGGCGATTGGTGTATTCTTAACCTTTCGTATTTTAGATATCGCTGATTTAACTGCAGAAGGGAGTTTCCCCTTAGGCGCTGGGATCGCAGCAATCAGTATTACGAATGGTATCTCGCCTATTTTAGCGAGTCTGATGGGCTTTGGCGGCGGCATGGTAGCCGGCTTAGTATCTGGTCTGCTGCACACAAAACTAAAAATCCCTGCCTTATTGGCGGGGATCATCACGATGACTGGACTGTATTCCATCACAAATCGTGTGATGGGTGCTCCCAACATCGCCTTGCTGGGGCAAGACACGGTCTTCACCCAATTTCAAGCCATGGGACTGACCAAAAACAATGCCGTGATTCTTGCAGGCTTTCTCTTCGCGGCAATCGTCATTTTGTGCTTGTTCCTCTTTTTCCGTACAGAGATCGGCTTAGCATTGCGAGCGACGGGCGACAATTTAGCTATGAGCGAGGCCAACGGCATCAACACTGATAACATGAAGATTATCGGCTATATGATCTCTAATGGCTGTATCGCCCTCTCTGGTGCCCTCTTAGCCCAAAACAATGGCTTCGCTGATTTGAACTCAGGGATCGGTACGATCGTGATCGGTTTAGCATCGATCATTATTGCAGAAGTTTTATTTGCCAATAAATCTTTGCTTTTGCGATTGATCACCATCGTGATCGGGGCAATCGTTTATCGCTTTATCTTGGCTGTCGTATTTGAATTCAATGTCGAGGCCAACGATATCAAATTGGCATCTGCAATCGTCTTAGTCATCTGCCTCTCCTTACCGCAGCTTCGTTCAAAACTAGGACTCAAAAAGATGCTGCCAAAAACCAAAGGAGGCCAATCCTAATGACTTCAGTCTTAACAATCGAGAATCTACACCAAACCTTTGAAAAAGGAACGATCAATGAAAACCATGTCTTGCGAGGCATTGACCTGACGATGAATACCGGTGATTTTATTACGATCATCGGTGGGAATGGTGCTGGAAAATCGACCCTCTTAAACAGTATCGCAGGAACGATCCCAACAGAACAAGGAAAAATCACCTTAGATGGGAAAGACATTACTCGTTTATCCGTGACCAAACGGTCAAAAGATATTAGTCGGGTCTTTCAAGATCCACGTATGGGGACCGCGGTTCGTTTGACCGTTGAAGAAAATTTAGCATTGGCTTACAAACGCGGCCAAGTCCGCGGATTTGCAACAGGCGTCAAAGCGAAAAACCGCGCGTTTTTCCAAGAGAAGTTAGCCAGCCTAAACTTAGGCTTAGAAAATCGCCTTTCTGCTGAGATCGGTTTGCTATCAGGCGGACAGCGTCAAGCCATCACCCTCTTGATGGCAACGTTGCAGCAGCCTAAATTGATTTTATTAGATGAACATACCGCGGCCCTTGATCCTAAAACCTCATTGACGGTCATGGCATTGACCGACCAGTTGATTCGGTCCCAACAGTTGACGGCTTTCATGGTCACTCATGACATGGAAGATGCCATTCGTTATGGCAATCGCCTGATCATGCTTCATCAAGGCAAGATCGTCGTAGACATTGCCGGTGAGCAAAAGCAGCATTTGACGGTCCCTGAATTGATGGAAATGTTCCATCAAAATAGTGGTACTGAGTTGAAAGATGACCAACTGCTCTTACGCTCTTAACAAGCAAAAAAGGCACGTAGAAAGAATCCTCCTTTCTACGTGCCTTTTGCTGTAATCACACTGCTTGCAAAAGCCTTACCTCGCTTCGTTTTCTGCAATGATGTCCGTTACCTTCATCAAGCGAGTCAATGTTGCTCGTTCGTCTTCTGCCAGATTGCTTTCGATGTATTGAATGGTTTCTGTCAGCTTGGGAATCGTCATATACTCTAACGCATTGACTCTTCGTCTCGTCCGTTCGATCTCATTGGCCATCAGTTGACAGGTTTTCTCGATCTCGGCCAACTGCAGCATCACTGGCAGCATTTGATCCAGATGGGACAACGAGAGATCCAGCTCACTTGTGGTACTCACAAAACCGTAGGAAAAATCATCATCCGAGCTTTCTTCTTCGTAAACAGGGTTCAACACTGGCACATCCATATTCATGATGGTTCGGCTTTGCACATCTAAGGTCACTTTATTCAAAGGGATCATAAAGGCTTCTTGCAAAACGACATCGGGAATACTACTAGAAGCCAGCACATACTCTTCCATTCCTGCTTGCAATGCGGTCTCCATCTTTTTACGAAGTTCCTGGTTTTTCTTTACTAGCTGAATGAACTGACGTACTAGCTCATCTTGCTTGTCTTTCAATAATTTGTGACCACGGGTTGCCGTCGTCAGCCGCTTTTTCAAACGACTTAGTTCCATCCGTGTCGGATTGACATTTAAGATCGCCATTAAGAACTCACATCCTCGTCCGTTGGGTAATAGGCGTCGATAAATTCTTCTTTGATACGGCTCAACTCTTGTTTTGGCAAGGTAGCTAATAGCTTCCAGCCTAAATCTAACGTATCTTCAATCGTCCGATTGGTTTCAAATCCTTGATTGACGTACTCTTTTTCAAAAAGATCAGCAAAGCGCGCGTACTTTTTATCAAGGTCAGATAAGGCAGACTCCCCTAAAACGATCGATAGCTCTTTGGCAGCTTTCCCATCGGAATAGGCGGCATAGATTTGATTCATCGTTGCCGCATGATCGGCACGGGTCTTACCTTCTCCCGTTCCTTTGTCCTTCAACCGTGAAAGACTTGGTAAAATATCCACTGGCGGGTTGATATTGCGCTTGTAAAGGTCCCGCGACAAAATAATTTGTCCTTCCGTGATATAGCCGGTCAAATCAGGAATCGGGTGGGTTTTATCGCCATCTGGCATCGTTAAGATCGGTATTTGTGTGACCGATCCTTCTTTGCCCATCAAACGTCCTGCCCGTTCATACAGCGTCGCTAAATTGGTGTACAGATACCCTGGATAGCCACGACGTCCCGGAACTTCTCGGCGGGCAGCGGAGATTTCTCGCAATGCTTCACAGTAATTCGTCATATCGGTCATGATCACTAAGACGTGCATGCCTTTTTCAAAAGCCAAATACTCTGCTGCGGTCAATGCCATCTTAGGTGTAGCGATCCGTTCGATTGCTGGATCATTGGCAAGGTTCATAAACAAAACAGAACGATCTAACGCACCGGTTTTGCGGAATTCATCCACGAAAAATTCAGCTTCTTCAAAAGGGATCCCAATTGCTGCGAAGACGATCGCGAAATTGCCTTCTTGGCTAGGTACTGTTGCTTGTCGTGCGATTTGAGCAGCGATCTCTTTATGAGGCAAACCAGACGCAGAAAAGATTGGTAGTTTTTGTCCACGAACTAATGTATTTAAATGATCGATCGTTGAGATCCCCGTTTGGATAAATTCATCTGGGAAGTCCCGCGCCATCGGATTGATGGCTTCACCGTTTACATCGATGCGTTTTTCTGGCAAGATTCTCGGGCCGTTATCTTTTGGTTTTCCTAAACCGTCAAACACCCGACCCATCATATCTAGAGAAACCCCTAGAGTCAAACCAGTCCCTAGAAACCTTGCTTTGCTTTCTTCTGCACTCAAATTACTGGTACCTTCAAAGACTTGGACAACAGCATTGTCATCACTGACTTCCAGTACTTGTCCTTGACGGATCTCGCCTGTGTCCATGCGGACCTCAACGAGTTCGTCGAATTTCACGCCTCGAACATTTTCGACCACCATTAAGGGGCCAGCAATTTCGGAAACTGTACGATATTCTTTTAACATCAATGAACACCTCCAGTTTCAATGATTCGTTGTAACATTTCTTTGATGTCATGCTTGATCGTATCCAAGCGAGTCAATTCTTCTTCAGGAATGTATTTGCTGCGGGCGATGCGCTCACGCAGATCAACCGTTCCTTTGGTGATCTCATCTAAGTAAGCACCTAGCTGCAATGCACGCTGTGCTTGTTCATTAAAGTAGAGAATGTTTTCCAGCATCTTGAACTGCTTGTTGCGGGAAGTGTACGTATCAACGTCATCGAAGGCGTTTTGCTGCAAGTAGTCTTGTCTTAAAGAACGAGCAGTCATCATCGTCAAGCGGTCTTTCTGGGAAAGAGAGTCCATCCCTACCAGCTGAACGATTTCTTCTAATCGGCTTTCCTCTTGGAGAATCGCCATGGATTCATTGACTAGCTCCGACCAGCGATCACCTAATAATTGATCCAAATAAGAATTGATTTGATCCTCATAAAGGGAATAGGAATTCATCCAGTTGATGGATGGAAAATGCCGCTTTTGCGCCAACATACTATCCAATGCCCAAAAGACTTTCACGATTCGCAAGGTATTTTGAGTGACCGGTTCTGAGATGTCTCCTCCAGCAGGTGAAACCGCACCAATTGCGGTAATGCTTCCTTCCCGAGGTTGCGTGCCTAATGAATGGAAACGCCCTGCTCGCTCATAGTATTCCGCAATTCGACTTCCAAGGTAAGCCGGATAGCCTTCATCTCCTGGGATCTCTTGCAAGCGCCCACTCATTTCTCGCAGCGCTTCTGCCCAACGAGAAGTTGAATCTGCCATGATGGCAACACTATAGCCCATGTCACGGTAATATTCCGCGATCGTGATTCCTGTATAGATCGAGGCTTCCCGAGCAGCAACTGGCATATTCGACGTATTGGCGATCAATACCGTTCGTTCCATGATCGACTTGCCGGTATTCGGATCGATCAACTCAGGAAATTCGTTCATGACATCCCGCATTTCGTTGCCCCGCTCACCGCAACCGACATAGACCACGATATCCACATCTGACCATTTAGCGATCTGATGCTGAACGACTGTTTTTCCAGCACCAAAAGGTCCAGGAACAGCAGCTGAGCCGCCTTTTGCCACTGGAAAATAGGTGTCGATGACTCGCTGTCCAGTGACTAGCGGTTCGCCTGGATTTAATTTAGCAGTAACTGGCCGCGGTTGACGCACTGGCCATTTCTGAACCATCGTCAAGGATTTTTCACCATCGATGGTTTCTAAAACACAGATCACTTCAGTAATCGCAAAATTTCCCACCATGATTTCTTTGACGGTTCCTTCATAGTTTGGTGGCACCATGATCTTATGCTCGATCACCGAAGTTTCTTGTACTGAACCTAAAATATCACCGGCTTGTACAGTATCGCCGACTTGTACTTGTGGGACGAAGGTCCATTTCTTTTGGCGATTCAGTGGATCGATGGTGACCCCCCGCTCCAAAAAATCACTCTCTGTTTGCGACATAAATGTATCTAATGGTCGTTGGATCCCATCAAACATCTGAGTCAACAAACCTGGTGCTAGTTCGACAGACAATGGTGCGCCTGTCGTTTCTACGGGCTCGCCTGGTCCGATCCCCGCTGTTTCTTCGTATACTTGGATCGAAACCAGCCCTTTTTTGATCTCAATGATCTCACCGATAAGGCCCTTGTCACTGACTTTGCAGATTTCGTGGATTTTTGCGCCACTTAATCCTGAGGCGGTGACCAGTGGTCCCGATACTTTTTCAATTGTGCCAAATGCCACATTTATTCCTCCTAGCTGGCTGACTTGTCTGTTATGAATCTAATATATTCATTCCTACCGCTTTTTCCACATTTTGCTGAATGCGTGCCATGCCGATCCCTAAACTACCCGTACTACTTGGAATCGGAATGATCGCTGGTGTCGGTACTTCTTCGTAACGACGAACGATCGGTTCTAATTGTTCGATCAACCGCTCGGTCAAAAAGATCACACCATACGCTTCAGCCATCTCTTCTAATTGTTGGGCGGCTTCATCCAAATCGCTGACTGGAAAGATATCGATCCCCAGCCCTTTGAAAGGCAAGATCGAGTTCTTACCACCCATCATTGCTATTTTTTTATGCATAACTATCACGCACCCGACTTCTTAAAATCTCTTCTGGCACCTTATTGATTTTACCAATCAAGAGAATACGCAAATTCTTGCTTTCAATTTCCTTGGCATACAGATACCCTGCCAATGCTGACGGCCCAAAAGGCACGATTTTTTGTTCTTTGAGCTTCGCCATTAGAAAATTGTCTTTGCGTATATCAAAGGTATTCAAGGTCTTCTTTTCTACCAATTCTTCATAACTATGATTGATCAGCTCTTTATAAGGGGTTCCTTGCAAGTATCCCACAAACGCCTCAAGAGAAGTCGTGATTTCTGCTAACAACTCACTTGCAGGTAAATTCCCATGGTCGGCTAAAACTGCGCTGATAAAGCCGCGCTTGCGTTTCATCGCGTAACTGCGCAACGTTGTTGAAATATTGAAGATATCGATTTGACGGCGAATCAAGCTTTGCAGCAACTCGTCTTGGTATTCTTTACCGATCGTCCATAATTGCTCCCAATAATGGTTGTCAAAGATGATATCGATGGACTGGACTTCATGATAGTTCTCAATATAAGAAAAGACTTCTTCCACACAGGCAACCATCTCTTGCGCGACCTGAGTACTTTTTCTGGTCTTGACCAGATCTTTAAGGACGGAAAGTGGCTGGGTGCCGATTGGGACGAGATACGCCGAAAAATCTTCTTGCATATACGCCGCTTTTACTAAAACTTTCAGATTTTGATAGTCATATTTCAAAGCAAAGAAATCAACGATCGCTTTTTCTGGTGTCAACTGATACATCGTTTCGTATACCCGTTTCAACTCAGCCATCAGGACTTGTTCAAAATCGTGTACACGATCATCTTCATTGATGAAGTCACCATAAACCGTTTCTTGCAGCATCCCATAGATTTCCTCTGCGCTGGCAGCTGAGAGCATTCGCTCATAGCGACTACGATCGAATAATTGCGATTCATACGTCCGAATTCTCGTATTCAACGTATTATATTTGATGTCATTCATCTGTTTGCACCTGCTTACTGTTCAAAAATCAATTGCAGTAACGTATTGCTTAACTCTTCTTTGTTGGCTTCTAGTAGCGCATCAAAGGTAAAATTCAACTCAATTGCTTCTTGTCGCAACAAAAAGCCACCCTTGCGAGGGATCGTTTTATTTACCAGTTTCAGCTGAACCTCTGGGACCGATGCTTGCAACTTAGTAAGGAATTCCTCATCTACAAAATGACGGGACTTCTCACCTAAAAGCAACTCGACCTCACCAGTTAACCGTGCATTCGCCAAGCCTTTCGCGATAAACGTATAAAATGCTGCCTGATCCATCGTGTTTAAACGGGTCAAAGCCTCAGAAAACAGCTCATCTAAGACGGACTGCTTTGCTGCCAAGACCTTGTTTCTTGATTGGATATGCACATCTGAGATTTCCAAATACATCGCAGCACGTTTTTCTTTTTCATAAAAAGCTAACCGTTCATTAAGCTCTTTTTCTAACTGTGCTCGTTTTAAATTTTCTTGGTTTTCACTTTCTTTTTGTGCTTCTTTGATTTGAAGCTGGTATTTCTTTTCCGCATCAGCGGTTATTTTGTCAGTTAAACGTGTAATATCAGACATTCACTTTTCCCTCCTCTTAATTCAAGACAAGCAAGAAGGAAATCACGAACCCTAAAATACAATACGTTTCCATCATCGCTACCAAGATAATTCCTTTGGTCACATGTTCTGGTTTTTTGGCTAAAATCTGCATCGCAGCACTTGCGGCACGTCCTTGCCATTTACCGGCGATAATTGCTGTTAACGCGATCGGTAATGAAGCGATAAACAAATACAACCCGCGATCGAATGAGATCGAACCACTGATCTGACCAAAAATCATAAAGGAGATTACAAAGCCGTATAGCCCCTGGGTACTAGAAAGCAATTCCAAAATCAACGCTTGCCCGAATTTCTCTGGCTGCTCTGAGATCAAGCCTGATGCTGCTTCACTGGTCATCCCAACACCGATCGTTGATCCGATACCACCACAAATCGTTGCGGTCGCTACACCTAAAGCTGCAAAAACAATTCCACCATTTTCGTAAAAGAAACTAATCCAATTTTCCATTATTATCCTCCTGTAACTTTTCTTCTGAGATGATCTCTACATAATTTTCATTTGATTTGAACGGGTCAAAGGCACGTCCGCCCCCCGTAAAGAATTTTCCAAAATACTCCAAATACTGCAAGCGAATACCATGAACATACGCACTAAGGTAACTTAAGAAAATATTCAGGCCATGTAGCGCCACAAATAATAAGATACCGACGGTAAACCGGGCTGCTGGCGGCAAGTAGCTAATGATCAAGTTGAAGGCTGAGGCGATACTTCCGCCGGCAACCCCTAATGCCATCAGACGGGTGTAACTGATCAAGTCACCAACATAATTGGTCACATCCATCAATCCGTACAATCCAGAACCGATTTTTCCTGCCAACGTTTTTCCTTCTAAACTGCCTCCGATTGCCACTGCTAAAAGACTGACAGCGATCATTACGATCCCAATCGTTTGTAACGGGGTGTCAGGGAAAAGCAGCATTCCTGCGGCGACAAAAACGACACTGATCAAAAAGACGATCCACGAACCGGCTTGGAACATCGCAGCCAGTTTCTGATCTTTTTTCTTCCATAAAATATAGAATTTCAGCGCCAAGCCAAACATGATCTGAATGTACCCAAAGATCACGGATAAGACTAAGATCTGATTGACATCATCCTGGGCAGACAACAGTTGGAATGAGAATTCAAATCCAAAGAAGTTGCCATAGATCAAGCCCCAAATAATCGTAGGGATCGAGCACAACTGAAAGAGAGTCAAGTTTTGTTCCAGCCCTTTGCTGAGGTGGAACAGCTTTTTCCCCAGAAATGTCGCCAGAAACAAGAGCAATCCATAGCCAAAATCGGCAACCATCATCCCGAATGCCACCATGTAAAAAGGCGCCATAAATGGTGTCGGATCTAACTCGTCATATTGCGGCAAGCTGTACATCCGAACAAGTCCTTCAAAAGGTTTGATCCAACGTGCGTTTTCTAATAAAATCGGCACATCAGCCAGCTCTTTTTCCGTCACTTCTTGGTATTCGAGGTAATAGTTATCCGTGGTCCCTTTTTTGATACGTTTTTCTAATTCGGCCGCCCCATCAACAGGAACCCAGCCAGAAATCGAGACCGCATGAGTCGAACGCAAAAGCATTTTACTGCTTTTTAAGCGGGTGATCGCTCCATCTAAATACTCGGCAACGATCCGCAAGGTTTCTTGCTCTTTTGTCATCGCACCAAGAGAAGCTTTGATTTCTTTTTCTTCATCAATTAGACGTTGGGATTTTTCTTTCATCGTTTGCAGATCTTCTTCTGGAATGCCCTCATAAGGATAGATGTATTGCTCGAAGGCTGCTTTCTTTAGAAGAGTAGTTACTTTTTCTTTTACATCTTTATGGAAAAGTACCAATAAGTAAGTTGTCGTTTGTGATTGATAAATGGTTTCGACATAGACAAGCGGCAGCTTTTCACTGTTGGTCGTAAAGTCAGCCATTTCAGAAGTAGGAATCGATCCTAACAAGCCACCTGATTTTTTTAATTCTTTTAAAACAGCTGGTCGTTCTTTGAAATACTTCCAGATCGACAGTTCTGCTTCTTGTGCTAATACATCGCGTTTTTCTTGATCAATCAAGCGAAGACGTTTGTCTTGTTTACGAAGGGTTTGGCATAATTCTTGCCAAGGATAGGTGTGGGCTGTTTCAGCCAATTCTTGAAGGGTATATTTTTTGATTGGTTGCCGCAGTTGTGCCAGCATTCCTTTTTTGGGTACATATTCTTCTAAAAAATTTAAGCTCCAGTTGACTTGACCAAACTGGTTCTCCATTTCTTCTTCAGACTGTTCCTCGCGAACCGGTGTCAAAACACCCGTCGTTTCTTCAGAATCATAATATTTTTCCGAAGAAAGCAGTTCTACGCCTTGAAAGTCTTGCAGCTGCTCTAAAACAGCTTCTTTCTGATCGTAAAAGGTCAACAGACTGAACTTTTGCATTTTTGCAATTGCCATTTATGTCACAACCTTATTTATTATTATTGCTAATGCTTCTTCTTTCAATTCATTAGGGATCGTTCGCAGTGTTTCCACTTCTGCTTGGGTCTTAGCCAAGAGTGGTTCCTTAGACTGTACCAACTCAGCTGCGATTTTTTGGTTGATTGCTTCTTTTTGTTGGGCTTCTTTTTCTGCCAACTCTTTTTTAAACGCCTTCAACCGTTCTTCTCTTGCTTGTGCCAATTGTTTTTTTTCTGCTTCTGCTTCTTTATTTTTATTTTCCGCAAATTGCTCTGCTTCTTGTAATAATCGAATGGCATCTACTGTCATTTTCTCACCTGCTTTCACTTTTTTTCCGCAAAAAAAACCACTACAAATCAAGCATATGGCATTCGCTGATCGTAGGGTGTCAAAAATCAATAAGTGGCAAATACCTTCACCTATTTCCGTTTTCTAATATAACCGTAACATAAATTTTGCGATAGAACAAGGTTCCTAGCGTTTTTTTATAGTCTTTACATATAAAAGTCACAAAAATTACACATTTTCACAAAAAGAAATCCTTTTCATTTTATTGGGGGTTAAATGATGACAAAAAAGAAAGATTAGAAACAAAATGATGTTTCAAATCTTTCTTTTAGTTTTTTCTTGTCTTTTTCTTAACTTAAATGCTCCTAAAGAAAAGGCAAGTATTTAAAATAACAAAGCATCGACCTACTCACGTATAAACGGCATACTCATGCAGCGAGGACCCCCGCGTCCGCGAACCAATTCGCTGCCCGAGATTTCATTCAAAATGACTCCTGCCTCTTTTAACAGCCCATTGGTAATGGTGTTGCGGTCATAGACCACGACTTCTCCAGGTGCAATCGCCAAGGTATTAGACCCATCATTCCATTGCTCTCTAGCTGCCGCTGCTAAATCGTCGCCACCACAGCGGATCAAGTGGACTTCAGGCAAATCTAAATAACGGCAAAGAATGTTTTCCAACGTATCTTTTTCCTCATATACTCGCACACCGTCCTTGTGTTTAGTGATTGAATACAGCGAAAGTTCTCCCTCGATTTCTGGATGGATCGTGAACTTATCATGATCCACCATCGTGAAGACCGTATCTAAATGCATAAATTTTCGTTCCTCGCCGATATTAAATGCCAAGATATGTTCGAAACTCGGTTCTGTGGCAAAAATCGTTTCGGCAATTTTTTCAATTGAGGCAACTTCTGTTCGTTGTGAGATCCCGATCGCCACGATTTTATCTGATAAAATCAGCTGATCCCCGCCTTCCATCCGCGTCGTTTCGTCCCGATGATACAAAAAGTTCGTCTCATTGCGGGCAAACATCGGATGGTGCGTAAAAATTTGTTTTCCGTAGAGGGTTTCCCGTCTTCTCGTTGCAGAATACATTCGATTCAAGGAAACACTGTGACCAATCGTCGCAAACGGATCTCGCGTGAAATATAGGTTTGGCATTGGATCGATCAAGAAAGGATATTCTGTTTCAACGATTGCCGTTAAGTTACTGGCTTTTGAAATTTCTACCTCACTTTTTTTCAAGCCCGCCATCGTATGATCGATAAAGGCGCGATTGTCTTTAATCGACAGGAAAAAGTTGCGCACTTCGTTGCGAATCTCTTCATCAAGGATCGTTGTTTCATTTAAATAGTCTTCTAAAAAGGCCTCTTTGGCACCAGTTGTTGTCAATGTTTCAGCAGCTAGATCCTCCAAATAAAGGACTTCCACCCCTTTGCTTCTTAACGTATCCGCAAAAAAATCATGTTCTTTTTGCGCTTGGGTTAAAAAAGGAATATCATCAAACAACAATCGATCAAGATAATCCGGCATCAAGTTTTCTAATTCTGCGCCTGGACGATGCAGCAGCACCCGTTTTAAAGGGGCAATCTCAGAAAAAATCTGTATTGGCTGGTTCATGAACTTGTCTCTCCTTCTTGGCAATTTTGTTGAATAACTTATGTCATTCATTTTTTTGATTCCTCATCACATAATTATTCATTTCTCTGACTCATCGTGTTTTTTCTACTCGTGATTCAAAGTTTTTTTGGATCATATAGTTATAAACATGCATTTCAGCAAAAAGAAACCTCCGATAAAAAAACAACTTTCTAAGAATGTAAATTCTAGATACTTTAATTTACCGCCTTTTTCAATTGTATATTTTTGTTAAAAAAACAGCAAGGCAAAAGAACTGATGGACGATAGTCCTAGCTGCGAAACCAGATTGAATTATTTTTGTTTTTTTGGATCATTTCATGATTTTCAAATGATACCGCTATCAAACAGATAAATATTTGCTATGATTCAAGTATCTTGATGCTAAAGAAACGTCTATAAAGGAGCGATTTGATGAAAACGCAACGTCAACTTTACTATGGTGCCGACTACAATCCTGAACAATGGTCTAAAGAAGTCATTCTTGAAGATATGCGCTTAATGAAAGAAGCAGGTGTGAACTATGTAAGTATCAATATTTTTGGCTGGGTCAATCTGCAGCCAGATGGATCCACTTATGATTTTGATTTTCTGGACTGGTTGATGGATCTTTTATATGAAAACAATATCATGATCGACCTAGCCAACGGAACGGCTTCGCCTCCCGCTTGGCTTGTTCAAAAACATCCTGAGATGCTGCCTGTGACCATTCATGGCAATCGACTGGTTCATGGGGCGCGCCAGCACTACTGTCCGACTTCCCCTATCTATCGTCAATATGCCACCGATTTGTCAGAAGCAGTCGCAAACCGTTATGCCAATCATCCAGGGCTAGTCATGTGGCATATCAATAACGAATATACCTGTCACATCCACGAGTGTTATTGCGATTATTGTCGGAAAAGATTTCAGACATGGTTAGCAGAGAAATATCAGACCATCGCTGGATTGAATGATGCGTGGTCAACCAAGTTTTGGAGTCAATCCTATGGTAGCTGGGAGGAAATTTTTCTACCTGAAGCGATGCCGACCTTCAAAAATCCTGCGCAGCAGTTAGACTATCGCCGTTTTCTTTCCGACATGAATCTGGAGCTTTATCAACTCGAAAAGGCGGCGATCGCAAAATATTCACAAGGCATCCCTTACATGACCAATTTGATGGGCTTGCACAAATACGTGGATGGGTTTAAATGGGCACCCGAAATGGATGTAGTCAGCTGGAATTCGTACCCGAATCCCTTTGAAAAGATCCCTTACCCGCAATTTCTTGCTAACGATCTAACTCGTAGTTTAAAGAAAAAACCTTTTTTGATCATGGAACAAGCCACCAGCGCCGTTAATTGGCGGCAAATCAATGGTGCCAAGACACCCAACCAGCTGCGTCTTTGGAGTTATGAAGCGCTCGCTCATGGCGCTGATGGCATCATGTTCTTCCAATGGCGGCAGTCTCGTGGCGGTGCGGAAAAATTTCATAGTGCGATGGTGCCTCATGGAGATCCTCATTCAAGCCGTATCTTTCGTGAATGTGCGCAATTAGGCAACGAATTTTCGCAACTGTCGGATATCGTTGGGACGCGCTTCTTGGCTGATGTCGCGGTTGTCTTTGACTGGGAAAATTGGTGGGCGCTGGAATTGGATGCCAAACCAAGCACCTTAAAGTACATTCATCAGTTACGCAGCCTGTATGGCGCGCTAAGGGCGTTAAATCTGAGCGTAGACTTTGTCCATCCTTCCGAATCCCTAGACGGCTATCCTTTAGTGATTGCCCCAAATCTCTATTCAGCACCAGAAGCCTTCGGTAAGAAAATCAATGATTACGTGCGACAAGGTGGCATCTTCTTGACGAATTTCTTTAGTGGGATCGTCAATGAATATGACCAAGTCTATCTTGGGGGCTATCCAGGACTGTTTAGGGACACCTTAGGGATCATTGTAGAAGAGTTTTACCCAATGAAAGCAGCTACCCATCACCAAATTGACTTCCAAGGTCGTCGGTACGACAATTCTCTATGGGAGGAAGTCATTCATCTAAATGGTGCTGAATCTTTGGCAACCTTCCAATCCGGTTATTTGTCCGATAAGCCAGCCATTACTATGAATCAGATCGACGATGGGTATGCGTATTACGTGGGAACAGAATTGTCTCTTGAAGGGCTAACTACATTTTTAGCGACCATTCTGGAAAATCATAAATTAGCGACTCATGCCCAGCACTTCTTGGCTGCTCCTACTGAAGTCTCCGTTACCTGTCGCAAAGGTGCTGGCTATACACTCGTCTTTCTCTTAAACCATACCGAGCAGACAACCAAAGTGAAGCTGAAAGCCCCTGGAGCAGACCTTCTAACCAAAGAAACCAGACAGTTGGTAGTTCTGAAACCAAAAGAAGTCGCAGTTCTTAAGTATGTTGATTGATCTAAGGAAAAAGAACCTCCATGAAGCGATCGCTTCATGGAGGTTCTTTAATAGACGTTACTAGATTCAGGGAGAGTCATTAGACTAGCGATAGGCATTTTCTAAATAAGAGGCTATCTTTTGTCTTCGCTTTCCATCTCTTTTTTCTGAATAGTGATACTCTGGATTAGTCCAATGGGATTTGTCGTACAACCAAACAGGCATTTTTTTCGCTTCGTCGGTTTCCCATTCATAACGGGGAAACAAATGTGCATGAAGAAAGTTATCAGTATTTCCCAATAATTCATAATTGATTCTCAATGGAGAACAAGCCTGTATTATAGCATCTCCTAAAAGAGTCATATCAGTTAAGAAAATCTGTCGCTCGCTTAAATCTAGATCATTTAAAGAAGCCACCTCTCTTTTAGGTAATAATACACAATATCCGGGAAGAAATTGGACATCGCCATAAACAGCAAAACTGCCAGACAATTCTTTGATCACCATTGGATTTGTCCCATCTATCGCTGATTTGATTCTATTCTCATACCATTTCAATTTGATCCGCCCTCTTTCCTGTTCCTTGCAGCTATTCATGTAAAAACTATACAAGATTAAGGAAAGGCTTTCAATAGTAACAAAACAAAAAAATCTTTGCTATATGAGTGGTCCTTCAAAATCGTATTTGTAGACTTTTATAAACAAAAAAAATGTATCAATCTTATAAAAGACTGATACATCAATGATACCGGCGGCCGGGGTCGAACCGGCACGCCCTCAACGGGCACTGGATTTTGAGTCCAGCGCGTCTGCCAATTCCGCCACGCCGGCATGTTGAAAGGTTAGTATTTAGTACTAAGGCGGTAACCGGATTTGAACCGGTGATGAAGGTTTTGCAGACCTCTGCCTTACCACTTGGCTATACCGCCATTATACTATTGTTGCAATCTACAATCAAGTGAAGATTGTACTGGGGTAGCTGGATTCGAACCAACGCATGACGGAGTCAAAGTCCGTTGCCTTACCGCTTGGCTATACCCCAAAAATGAAAGGGCGAGTGATGGGAATCGAACCCACGAATGCCGGAGCCACAATCCGGTGCGTTAACCACTTCGCCACACCCGCCGTGATAAGAAACTGTTGAAATATATAATGGCAGGGGCAGCAGGAATTGAACCCACACTAACGGTTTTGGAGACCGCTGTTCTACCTTTAAACTATGCCCCTATGAATGGAGGAGAGTGGATTCGAACCACTGAACCCTAAGGAACGGATTTACAGTCCGTCGCGTTTAGCCACTTCGCTACTCCTCCATGGTGGCGCGGGACAGAATCGAACTGCCGACACATGGAGCTTCAATCCATTGCTCTACCAACTGAGCTACCGAGCCATATAAGAAAATATAAGTTTTACAAAAATAATGAAACGGTCTGGACGGGACTCGAACCCGCGACCTCCTGCGTGACAGGCAGGCATTCTAACCAACTGAACTACCAAACCGTAATGGGGGTTAACGGGATCGAACCGCTGACCCTCTGCTTGTAAGGCAGATGCTCTCCCAGCTGAGCTAAACCCCCGAAGGTTGTTCATTAAATTGTAATGATCCGTACGGGATTCGAACCCGTGTTACCGCCGTGAAAGGGCGGTGTCTTAACCACTTGACCAACGGACCTAAGTTTAAAACGGAGAGTAAGGGATTCGAACCCTTGAGACAGCGATAGCCATCTACATGATTTCCAATCATGCTCCTTCGGCCACTCGGACAACTCTCCAGCCTAAAAGAAGCTCATTACTCTTGCTTGTTTTCTCTTATTAGAGAACTCCGGCAGTAGGACTCGAACCTACGACATCATGATTAACAGTCATGCGCTACTACCAACTGAGCTATGCCGGAAAAATTGAAATGCGTGGCGACGTCCTACTCTCACAAAGGGAAACCCTTCACTACAATCGGCGCTAA
>OCAN01000058.1_pt1 | contig 135954 bp, 110 predicted proteins | sample 1538321 | NCBI WGS metagenome assembly OCAN01 (sample SAMEA2580294, study PRJEB22360) | human gut metagenome | biome: human gut; feature: human-associated habitat; material: faeces | place: Denmark | collected 2008/2010 | reverse complement strand
GTCGGGCGTTCGGAAAACCTAACCGGACCCTCGTTCCTGCTCCAATGGTCTTCCGCCACAAAACCCTGCATCTTCCGTCAGCACTACAGGGCAAAGAAGGAAAGTTTTATTGAATGAAAGAGCAGGCCACCCTGACCGGAGTATGGATACCTGGGTTACCTGATCGGATTATTTCTATAAAATAGCGATGGCTGAATTAATCCCTCATGTAGGGGGGGCAGAAAAACAGCTGTTTGATAGAAGTTTATACTTTTCAGGTCACAGTTCGTTTCCTATGCAGTGATAACGTAAGTCGGAGGTGTTCGTGTTCGGGGACCATTGGAGCTCTGTCGGGTGTCGTCTTGCTTTTTCTGAACGCCCGACCGGTGGTGTCTGAGCGAAGCGAGTTCCGCCGGTCAGTGAAAGAAAAAGGTAGACGACCGACAGAAGCGACCGGGTCCCCCAACACGAACACCGAAGACGAACAAGTAACAAAATAATTCTACATTTATCGGTGTAAGGTATATAACTGCCAAAATTTATTCATTGAGGACTTTCCAGAGTATATCTTTCAATTCGGTAAGGCCGGTTCCTGTCACAGAGGAGATAAAGACATAAGGGATATCGGGGAGATCGCACTCCATCTCTGCCATCAGTTCTTTATCGGCACAGTCTGATTTTGAAATGGCCAATACGCGTTTTTTATCCAGAAGCTCCGGATTGTATTGTTTCAATTCGTTTAACAGGATGTTATATTCCTGATGAATATTCTGACTGTCGGCAGGTACCAGAAATAGCAATACCGAGTTGCGTTCGATGTGGCGCAAAAATCGGATACCCAGTCCTTTTCCTTGGTGTGCTCCTTCGATAATACCGGGAATATCTGCCATAACGAACGAACGTCCATCACGGTAATTGACGATTCCCAGGTTAGGAACGAGTGTCGTGAAAGGGTAATTGGCGATTTCGGGTTTGGCAGCAGATACTACCGACAATAAGGTCGATTTGCCGGCATTGGGGAATCCTACGAGGCCCACATCCGCTAATACCTTTAATTCGAGAATGACCGTCCGTTCGACGCGGGGCTCTCCGGGCTGTGCAAAACGGGGCGTTTGATTCGTTGCCGAACGGAAATTCCAATTGCCCAGACCTCCGCGTCCTCCCTTGACCAGGATAAAACTTTCCCCGTCTTGTGTGATTTCACAAATCGTTTCGCCGGTTTCTGCATCCCGGGCAACCGTTCCTAAAGGAACTTCGATTGTAACATCTTCACCATCGGCACCTGTACTCCGGTCTTCACTTCCGTTTCCGCCGTCACCTGCAAATACATGGCGCTGGTATTTCAAATGGATCAGTGTCCAGTAATTTCGGTTTCCACGGACGATGACATTGCCTCCCCGTCCTCCGTCACCTCCATCCGGTCCGCCTTTCATCGTTCGTTTATCCCGGTGTAAATGGGCGGATCCCCGTCCTCCGGCACCACTCCGGCAGAAGGTTTTTACATAATCGACAAAATTCGTAGAAGCCATAATATGAAAAAGTAAAAGGTAAAAAGTAAAAAATCTTAGGCATTCAGGATATAGAGATCCGGATAATTTCTTCCCAAACCATCGTAATCCAAGCCTCTGCCCACGACAAAATCGTTTTCCAGTTCAATGCCTTTGTAGGCGATGGGTACCTGACAGACTGCGGCTTTGGGTTTATGGAATAAAGTGGCGACGATCACTTGTTTCGGATTCTTAGCATGTAAATATTCCAGCAAATGCTTCATCGATCTTCCGGAGTCGATGATATCTTCCAGAATGACGACCGTACGGTTCTGTATGTCCTCTTTTAGCCCGATCAACTCTTGGATTGCTCCGGTAGAACAGGTTCCGCTATAGGAAGCGACTTTGACAAAGCTGATTTGTGTACCCGGAATGACGATTTGTTTAATCAGGTCTGATGTGAACATAAAAGAACCGTTCAAAATACTTAAAAATAGAGGTTGGGTATCGGCTAGCTCCCGGTTCATCTGTTCGGCCATTCGGGTAATGACTTGATCGATTTTAGTAGCTTCGATAAAAGGACGAAACTCTTTGTCATGTAATATGATATTTCCCATTTTGCTAAATTGCTATCCCTTTGAGTATTTATTTGGACAAAAGTAATATTTTTAAGGCATATATGGAGGGACAAATCAGATTATATTTATTTTTGTATCGATTAGTCTGATGAATTTTACCTTATAAAACAAATATCGAATGAATCCAAGAGTAAGTATTATTATGGGGAGTACTTCCGATCTGGCCATTATGGAGAAGGCGGCGAAAGTATTGGATGACATGGGTATTCCATTTGAAATGAATGCCTTGTCGGCTCATCGTACTCCTGCAGAGGTGGAGGCTTTTGCCAAACAGGCTGCAGAGAGAGGAATAGAAGTCATTATCGCCGGAGCCGGTATGGCTGCCCATCTGCCCGGAGTCATTGCGGCCATGACACCGGTGCCGGTGATCGGGGTGCCGATCAACGCCTCTTTGAACGGAATGGATGCTTTGTTGGCTATTACTCAGATGCCTCCGGGAATTCCTGTCGCTACAGTGGCTATCAACGGAGCGATGAATGCTGGAATTCTCGCCGTACAAATATTGGCTGTCGGAGATCGGGAGTTGAAAGAAAAGATGATTCATTTTAAAGAATCTTTGAAAAAGAAGATCGTCGATGCCAATAAAGAATTGGCTGCGGTGAAATATAATTTCAAAACAAATTGATCTGAACCGACTGATATATCATCCCGTAAAGAGTTATCTATTCTTTACGGGATTTTCTTTTGTAAATATTTTTAAATTAAGTTTGTTTTTAAGTAAATAATTCATAAATTTGAGAATATAATAAGATGAGGTGTTATTGTTGTGTGGTCATAGCGTGATGCCGGCGGTATAAGGTAATTTATTTTTTGTTCGTTCTGTTTCGTCGCTTAATTTCATACCGTCGGTATTTTTAATGGAGAGTTCCCCCTTGTGGTAACGGGATGTTAGGATTTTATATCTGATGCAGAACTACAGCTTACTGCTTGTTGCGAGGTCCGGCCTGGCAGAAGTTGTATAATTTTCAGTACGATGAGATGCTGGCAATTTGGGTTATTTCTATTGTTTTCACTGGTCTCTTTGGATGTTTGGGCACAGGATTTACCTGATATTGAACGTTTGTTGGAAGGAAATGATATTCTGAATACAGAAGATGGATACGAGGAGATGGTCGATATCCTTTCTAATCTGTTGATGACTCCTGTGAACGTAAATACGGCCGGGTTCGATTCCCTCAAGATGTTGTTTTTATTGTCCGACAGTCAGATCGACCAGTTGTTGGAATTTCGAAAGAAATACGGGAATTTTCTTCATATCAACGAGTTATTGTTGGTGCCGGGAATTGGGAAGAAAGATCTGGAGAATATCCGGTCTTTCATTACTTTAGGGCATCCGGAAGTGCAGGACCGGGTGAAAGCGATAAGGTTACGTAGCCGACAGGAATTACTGACCCGTGCCAAAGTGAGTCTCCCCTTGCAGGAAGGGTATACAACCTATTCTCCGGTTGATTTCGATACCCGGAAAGAGTATGAACGCAAAGTAGATAATCGCTTCCATGGCCCTCCGGTCGGGCTGTTACTCAAGTATAAAGCGACGATCGGACAACATCTGCAAGCTGGTTTGACTCTTGAAAATGATCCGGGTGAAGGATATTTTACCCGGTATCAGAAAACCGGTTTTGATTTTTTATCAGCCCACATAAGTATTCATACAGATCGTTTTTTCCAACGGATTCTTTTGGGTAATTACCGCTTACAATGGGGGCAAGGCTTAGTGGCCTGGGGTGGTTTTACTTCCGGGAAATCGGAGGTTGTCGTCGGAAACGAGAAATCGGGCAAAGGTTTTTCGCCCTACACTTCTGCCGATGAAAATAATTACCTGAAAGGCGTTGCCCTGACTTTGAAACCCTGTCGGCAGGTAACGGCGGATGTGTTTTTTTCCAGGAAGAAAACCGATGGTAATATCGTGCAGGCGGATACACTGGCAGAAGAGGATCTGCTGTCGGTTTCTTTGTATGAATCCGGTTATCACCGTAATAATAACGAGTGCCGGAAAAAACATACCCTGGAAGAACTGACTACGGGAGGAGCCGTACATTGGAATGCACCGGCCTTTAAGCTCGGTCTGAACGCTTTGTATTATGATTTTAAACCGGCCTTGATGATCGGGGATCGTATTTATCAGCAATATAACGATACAGGGCACAAACGTTTTTTGATGAGTGTGGATTATAAAACTTCGTTTCGCGGAATATATTGGTTCGGAGAAACGGCTTTTAGCGGAATCGGTTCCTGGGCTACGATCAACGGGCTGAGGTGGGGAAATTCATTCTTATCTGCCTGTTTGCTTTATCGTCGTTACGATAAAAAATATATCTCCCATTATGCTGCCGGATTTGGCGAATATTCCAATACATCCAATGAGGAGGGGGTGTATTTCGGTACCGATATATCTCCTCTGAAAAACTTGAAGATTAATCTGTACTATGATTGGTTTCGTTTTTTCAGTCCCCGTTATGGAGCTACTATTCCCGGATCGGGGTGGGAACTGTTGGGACAGATCGGTTACCGGCATGGGAATTGGGAACATCGTTTTCGGTTAAAACGGGAGATCCATCCCGAAGATACGAAAGAAAAAATCTCTGTTCAGCGGGAAAAAAGTGAATACCGTTATCAGATCGGTTATCGGGTAACTCGTCAGTTGGAGTTAAGAACACGTTTCAGCCTTTCTCATTACCATAAAGAACAGATCAAGGAAAAAGGTTTCCTGGTCTATCAGGATTTGATTTATGCAACCCGGAATAGTCGTTTTAAAATGCAATATCGTTTGGCTTGGTTTAAGACCGATTCCTATCAGTCCAGGATTTATGCATACGAGAATAATGTGCTGTATGGATACTCCTTTCCTTCTTTTATGGGAGAGGGGTGGCGTACTTACCTGAACTTGAGTTGGAAACCGTTAAACGGCCTGACTTGTTACCTGAAGGGTGGATTTACGGTGTATCCCGATCGGGAAGTAATCGGTTCGGGAGTCACGAAAGTAGAAGGAAATAAATTGTATGATCTTGCTTTGCAGTTACGTTTTACCTTTTGAGATCATTTATTCCGGTTTGTTTTTGGCATGCAACAAGTGCATGATTTCTTCATCCGTCAATTTTTTCACGTTTGTGATGATCATATTCTCATGTAAGAAATTACCGTATTGATTACATTCGTCGATAATTCCTGCGAAAAGGGGTTGAAGCTCTGTTTTCAGAGGAAGGAGCAACAGCATCACGGCATAATTCCCTTTAAATTCCGTAGATTCGATACAGCCTTGAGCATTGTTAATGGCTGTTTCTGCTTCATTTTTCAGCGTATTTTGCTGAAAAGAGGGTAAGTCGCCGGGAACGCGGTAAAAAAACACACAGAAATACCGCAATAATAGCCCTTGGCCTCCCAGCCCTGTAGAGATAAACACACCGGGATCGTCCAGCAGAGTCGATTGTAATAACATTCTGGATTGTTGGAGCGCTATAATCGCCCATTTTTTTAAGGGAGTGTCTTGTTTCGAAAAATTTTCGATAGCACGGTATACCGAAACATCGTCCAGAGTTGCCAATACGACCAGCATTTTCTTTTTGATTTCCGGGTCGATCGTATCGTCATAGAGGTCATTGATGTTTTCCAGGTATTGTTTGCTTGTTTTTTGGTAGTTTTCAGTTCGTTTACTGAGTAAGTTTACCATTTCGAAGTATTCTTTCTGCACCTTGATATCCACTTCTTCCTCCAGGATGCTGAGGTTGGAGCCGGCCATGGCCAGTAATTGATCGATATCTTCTATTTTCTTTCCCTGTTTACTCATGTTCGATGTATTTCTCAGACAAATTTAAGCTATTCCATATAAAAAAAGCTGCCCTCGGAGCAGCTTTTTTTATATCTGTAAAGAATTAGGCCTTGTGTCTGCGTTCATCAGATACGGTCAGCTTCTTTCTTCCTTTTGCTCTTCTTCTGGCTAATACTGCTCTACCTCCGGCAGTTGCCATTCTTTCTCTGAAACCGTGTTTGTTTCTTCTTTTGGTGTTTGAGGGTTGAAATGTCCGTTTCATTGTAAAATATATTTTAGCATTATTTTCTCACTTCGGACTGCAAAAGTAGGGATTTTTTTGGTGTCTCCAAAAAAAAGTTACTTTTTTTTACCTGATTACTTGTAACTAAGCCTTGGCTGGTCTCGTATTATTACTGAAAGATGAAAAAGAAGTCTGAAAATTTGTTTTTATAAATCAAATTATTAACTTTAAGAGCGATTATCCTGATATGAGACAGCTTAAGATTACCAAGCAAATTACGGGGCGCGAGTCGTACTCCATCGAGAAATATCTTCAGGAGATAGGTAAAATCCATGTTTTATCTCCCGAAGAAGAAGCCGATTTGGCAAAAAAAATCAGAAGTGGAGACCGGGCGGCAAGGGAAAAACTGGTATTGAGTAATCTGCGGTTTGTCGTTTCTGTCGCGAAACAGTATCAAAATCATGGGCTGACTTTAGGTGATCTGATCAATGAAGGAAATGTCGGATTGATCAAAGCGGCCGAATGCTTCGACGAAACCAAAGGATTCAAATTTATTTCTTACGCTGTATGGTGGATTCGTCAGTCTATCCTTCAGGCAATAGCTGAAAATGCCCGGCTTATCCGGTTGCCATTGAATAAGATCAGTACGATCAATAAGGTGAATCGGTGTTATACTTTGTTGGAACAAGAGTTCCAACGCGAACCGACAGAAGAAGAGATTGCAGAGAAAATGGATATGACGCCTGAAGAGGTAAAGGAAAACATGAAGATCGCCACGAAGCCGGTATCTATGGATGCTCCTTTGACGACCGATGAAGAATCTATTTCCCTCTACGATGTATATATCGCTCCCGATCCTTCTATCCAGGCTCCTGAAAGTTCACTGAATCAGGACTCACTGAAAACCGATATCGAACGTTCGTTCGCTGCTTTGTCGGTACGTGAAGCTACTATTTTAAGTATGTATTATGGCCTGAACGGATATTCCTCGATGTCACTCGAAGAAATCGGAACGAAATTAGGTTTGACGAGTGAAAGAGTCAGACAGGTGAAGACTAAAGCGATCCGGAAATTGAAAGAGGTGAAGAACAACAAACGGCTGAAGACCTATTTGTAAAATAAGGATAGAATCAGGGATGAAAGATAAGCTTTCATCCCTGGTTTTTTTTAGAAGAATGCGGTGTAGATCACTACCAATAAGATACAGATGATATAAGCACAAATATTGAATACTTTGTCTGTTTTAAACATATCGGCAGTCAGTTTGATCGCTTTCGGATCATCATCTGCGGGATTACTGCTCAGGCTGACCATAAAGATCACTACAATCGTCAACAAGGTTGCGTAGAACATTTGGTCCATGAACGGCATCTCGAGTGGTAAGAGTTTAAAGATCAGAGCGATTGGAATGGAACAAAGTACACCCCAGATCGCTCCTTTGTTCGTTGCTTTCTTCCAGAACAATCCCATTAAGAATACAGCCAAAATACCCGGGCTTACCAAACCGGTATACTCCTGAATGTATTGGAACATCTGATCGATACCTCCCAATAGCGGGGCCAGACATACGGCTATGATCAAGGCGATACCGGCTGTTAAACGGCCTACGTTGACCAGTTTTGTTTGCGAAGCTTCGCGATTGATATATGGTTTATAGATATCCATCGTAAAAATGGTGGAAGTTGAATTCAGCATAGAAGCCAGCGAAGAAACGATCGCTGCAGCTAAGGCGGCTAGTACCAGTCCTTTCACACCGACGGGAATGAAGGTACTGATCAGCCAGGGATAAGCATTGTCATTGTTCAATGCGGTAGAACCTGCAATTTCGAAAGCACTTCTGGCGCCGTACAGGTCTTCGGAATACATTACCCAGGCAACGATTCCCGGAATAACTACGATGAAAGGAATCAACATTTTCAGGAAGGCTGCAAAGGCGATACCCCGTTGTGCTTCTGTCAGTGATTTGGCTGCCAGGGTACGTTGGATGATGTACTGGTTGAAGCCCCAGTAGTATAGGTTGGCTACCCACAGTCCACCGATCAATACATAGATACCCGGAAGATTGTTGAACTCCTTGTTATCGCGGGAGAGTACCATATCGAATTTATCACTGGCAGCATCGGCGATGTGAGAGATTCCATTCAGGATTCCTCCGTCGGGAGTGACGTAATGCAAGGCGATTAAGGTTGTAATAATACCACCGATGACTAGCAGGGCAACCTGAATGACATCTGTCCAGGCTACAGCCGATAATCCGCCATATAATGAGTAAGCTGCTGCAAAAATAGCCAGCGCGATAATAGCCGGAACGATCATACTGCCATCTCCAACACCTACAATCGTGTCGATGGCTTTACCACCCAGGAATAATACAGAAGTCAGGTTGACAAAAACAAAGAGAGCGATCCAGAATACAGCCAGAATGGTTTTCAGATTGGTCGAAAACCGTTTTTCCACAAATTCCGGAATCGTGTAAATCCCTTGTTTGATAAAAATCGGCAGGAAGAATTTTCCAACGATAATCAAGGTCAGAGCTGCCATAAATTCATAGGAAGCAATAGCCAGACCTCCGGCAAAACCTGAACCGGACATACCGATAAATTGCTCTGCTGAGATGTTGGCGGCAATCAGAGAAGAACCGATAGCCCACCAAGGCAATGCTTTACTGGCCAGGAAGTAGTCCTCGGCAGTTTTGGTGTGTCCTTTTTTAGTCCGTGATACCCACAGACCTACACCCACTAGTAGAATCGCGTATATTCCGACGATTACGAAATCAATTATATGAAAACTTGGATTCATAATAAAATTTTATGTGATTATTAATTTAATTTACGTGCTCCTTCACCGATGTCGGCGATATAAAATGTGGCTTCCAGATGGGTTTTGTCCTTGTAGATTTTCCCTACTTCCCGGATATAACGATCGACCTGTTCTTCTTGAATCAGCGTTACGGTACAGCCACCGAAGCCGGCACCGGTCATCCGTGATCCTAAAACTCCTTCCAGCTGCTGACCTTCTTCAGCCAGGGTATCTAATTCGATCCCTGTCACTTCGTAGTCGTCTTTCAGCGATCGGTGGGAGGCATTCATCAATTGCCCGAATGTTGTCAGTTTACCTGCTTTTAAGGCATCGATGGCTTGTTTGACTCTGGCATGCTCGTGCACAGCATGTTTTGCTCTGCGGTAAACGATCGGGTCGGAAATCGAAGTACAATACTGCCCGAATTCGGTGGGCGTCAATTCACAGAGGAAAGTGATCGGATGCCGGCTTGAAATAGAAGCGACCGCCTGTTCACATTCGCTTCTCCGTTCGTTGTACTTAGAATCTGCTAATCCTCTTTTTTTATTGGTATTGGCGATGACGAGCTTATATCCTTCCATATGTAAAGGGACATACTCGTATTTCAGGCTGGCACAATCCAGAGCGATCGCGTGATTGGCTTTGCCCATGCCGACAGCAAACTGATCCATAATTCCACAGTTGACCCCGACGTAATCGTTTTCAGCTTTTTGCGAAATTTTGACCAGCTCGGTCATATCGAGGTGTACCTTCGTGACATCGTTCAGCATCACTGCTGTGACTACCTCGATAGAAGCTGAGGAAGAAAGACCTGCTCCATTCGGAATGTTTCCATAGTACAAAAGATCGTACCCCCATACGTCGGAGCCCCGTTCTGCAAATTCTTTCATCACGCCGATCGGATACTTGATCCAGGCGGTAGGTTTGTCTTCGAAAGCGTTTGCATTAGCGGTGTAAGAACGATCCATATTTACACTCGAAAAACGATTTTGACGGTCTTCACGCTTCGCTATCAAAAGATAGGTCCCGAAGCTCAACGCACAGGGAAAGACCAGCCCTCCGTTGTAATCCGTGTGTTCCCCGATAAGGTTCACCCGGCCCGGAGCAAAGTAGGTATGCTCCGCTCGTTTCCCATAGATTTCTTCAAATCTATGTTCTAATTCTAGTGTGTTCATATTTATTGTTAGTTGTGTTCTGCTCTATATGCTCTGCACGCAAATATTCGGACAAAAATATAACATTTTTTTAGTAGCACAACTTAAACTGTTAAGAATGGTAAGATATACACGCTATATCTTTTCATTATTGATGGTGATTTTTCTCTTTTTTATTAAAGGAAATTAATATCTTTGCGAACAGTTAGTAAGAAATTAGTTATTTTTTGTTTTAAAGTGTAAGGGATTGGTAGAGTAATTGGAATAAATAGAAGTATTTACGTATGAAACCACAGATCTATATATTGAAAAATACGCACCTCGAAGTACATATTTCTACTTTAGGGGCAACTTTAACCCGCATGCTGACGAAAGATTTGCAGGGAAAGGTTGTAGATGTGTTGCTGGGTATGGAAAAGGCCGAAGATTACGAATCGCCGGAATATATTGCTAGCGGAGCTTATCTGGGAGCGATAATCGGACGTTATGGGAATCGGATTGCCCGGGGAAGATTTGAGATCGACGGTGTAAAATATCAGTTGGCGATAAATAATGGTGAAAACCATCTGCATGGAGGATTGTGTGGTTTCGATAAAAAGATCTGGAACGTCGGACAAGCCGGTACAGATTCGCTGACGTTGACTTATTGCAGTCCCGACGGCGAAGAAGCCTATCCGGGAACACTACAGGTGAAAGTCGGGTTTTCGCTGCAGGAGAAAGCTTTACGAATCGATTATGAAGCTGTTACCGATAAAAAATGTTTTGTCAATCTGACTCACCATCCTTATTTTAACCTGAATCCGGAGGCTGCCGATATTAAACGACATACCCTGAAATTATATACCGACCGCTATTTAAAGACCGACGATTTGATTCCGGACGGGACTTTTGTTACGGCTACCGGAGATTATGATTTCACTTCGCCGGCATCTTTACAAGGTGTGATCGGAAACCAGGGAGGACTGGACGACTGTTTTGTATTCAACAATTCCGGGAAACTGATTCGAATGGCAGAACTTTTTGATGATCAGACAGGTATAAAACTTTATGTATGTTCCGATTATCCGGGAGTGCAAGTGTACACGGGAAAATTTCTGAATGTAAAGCAGGCTAAGGATGGTAAACAATACGGACCTTATGCCGGAGTAGCTCTGGAAGCTCAGTTCTGGCCCGATTCTCCCAATCATCCTGAGTTTCCGTCTACACTTTTAGTGCCGGGAGAAATTTATCGGAAAACGACCATTTATGGTTTTGAATGAATTTGAGTGATTCAAATAATATTTTATTAAAACTGTTTATAACCTACAATTATGGGAAAATATGAATTAAACAAAAACCTTGCACAGATGTTGAAAGGTGGAGTGATCATGGATGTGACTAATGCAGAGCAGGCAAAAATTGCTGAGGCAGCAGGAGCTTGTGCCGTAATGGCATTAGAGAGAGTACCGGCAGATATCCGTCGTGACGGTGGAGTTGCCCGGATGTCCGATCCGCAGATGATCAAAGCCATTCAGAAAGCTGTTTCTATTCCGGTGATGGCCAAAGTGAGAATCGGTCATTTTGTGGAAGCTCAGATATTGGAAGCCATCGGTATCGACTTTATCGATGAAAGTGAAGTATTGACGCCTGCCGACGAACTTTATCATGTAGATAAAACAGCCTTCAAAGTGCCGTTCGTATGTGGAGCACGTAATTTGGGTGAAGCTTTACGGCGTATCGGTGAAGGGGCTGCTATGATTCGTACCAAGGGAGAAGCTGGAACCGGAAATGTCGTTGAAGCGGTGACTCATATGCGCCAGATCAACGATGATATGCGGCGGGTGAAAAATGCCGGAATGGAAGAATTGATGAGTCTGGCAAAAGAATTCGGAGCTCCTTATGAATTAGTGAAATATGTACACGAAAATGGGAAATTACCTGTCGTGAATTTTGCTGCCGGTGGTATCGCCACTCCTGCCGACGCTGCCTTGATGATGCAGTTGGGCTCCGAAGGGGTATTCGTAGGTTCCGGAATCTTCAAATCCGGTGATCCGGCAAAACGGGCAAGAGCTATTGTTCAGGCTGTTACCTATTATAACGATCCGGTGAAATTGGCAGAACTGTCGGAAAACCTCGGAGAGGCTATGTCAGGACTCGAGATTAAAACATTGGAGAATAAATATGCTGAGAGAGGTTGGTAAATCCGATATATCCATTTAAACTCAGTAACTTTTTACATGAAAATAGGAATTTTGGGTTTTCAGGGTGCTGTCATCGAACACCAGCGACACATCGAACAATTGGGGCAGGAAGCTGTCGTTGTCCGCTATACGGAACAATTGGCCGAGATCGATGGTATTATTTTACCCGGAGGGGAGAGTACTACCATGGGAAAATTACTAAACAGGACCGGAATGATGGAACCGCTCCGTGAAAAAATTCAGCAGGGGATGCCGGTTTGGGGTACGTGTGCAGGCATGATCCTGTTGGCAAAGGAGTTGGATCAGGATCCGGTTGTGCATTTGGGAATGATGGATATCACGGTCAGACGGAATGCTTACGGTACGCAAATCGATAGTTTCGATACTCAGGTGGTGATTCCGGAGGTAAGCGATGAACAGATTCCGCTGGTATTTATCCGGGCTCCTTATATTGTCCGTACAGGAGAACGGGTAAAAGTATTGTGTGAAGTGGAAAGACATGTCGTCGCTGCCCGCGAAAAGAATATGCTGGCGACTTCTTTTCATCCGGAGTTGACCGGAAATGCCGCATTTCATCAGTACTTTATCGGTATGTGTAGCGGTAAGTAAAAAAGCCTGTTCCCTTTCTGAAAATATTCGTTTCGGCAGGGAACAGGATTTTTTATTTTTGTTGTACTAATTCTTCGATGGTAAGCGTAGCTGTACCGACTTTCTTCACGACGATACCTGCTGCAATATTGGCTGTTCTCATCGCTTCGCTGATTTCAAAACCTGCCGCCAGGCAAAGTCCGAGTGTCGCTACGACAGTATCTCCTGCACCACTGACGTCGAAAACTTCTTCGGAATGGGTCGGGATATGAATGGGGGGAATGGGACCGATCAGGCTCATGCCTTTATCACTGCGGGTGACTAGTAAGGCGGTCAGGTGATTGTTCGTAATCGCTTCCCGGGCTGCTTTTTCAATGGCCCGGTCGGTATTGGGTACCGTATAACCGACGATATCACTCAGCTCTTTAACGTTGGGAGTGACGATATCGGCGCCTGAATATTTCTCCCAGTTTTTCCCTTTGGGATCGATAATGACTTTTTTATCGTATTTGTGAGCTAACTTAATCAGATAACGGCATAAATCTTCGGATATCAAGCCCTTGCCGTAATCTGAGATCACCAGGATATCGTATTCCGGTAAAATCCGGCTGATCGTGTCCCGGAATAGCTTTTTATTGTCCGCATTCAATTCGCTTTTATCTTCATAGTCTACCCGGACGATTTGCTGTTTTCCGCCGATAATCCGTGCTTTGGTGATTGTCGGGGAGGAAGTTTTCAACAGAAAGGTGTCGATATTTTTGTGGCGGCTGATCCGTTCGATTTCTTTACCGAAAAGATCATGGCCGATAACACCACATAATAAACTATGTCCTCCCAGACTGACAATGTTGTTGGCGACATTCGAAGCACCTCCCAACCGGGATTCTTCTTTTTGAATGTTGACGATGGGGACCGGAGCTTCCGGAGAGATACGGTCTACTTTGCCGAAATAATATTTATCCAGCATGACATCTCCGACAATCAGAATTTTACTGTTTGAAAAATCTAACATCTTAGGCTAATTTATTCGACACCTCCGAATTCCATCAGGTAGGCTTTTATGAAACCGTCGATTTTACCATCCATGACTCCGCCGACATCGGAGGTCTGAAAATTAGTCCGGTGATCTTTTACCCGGCGGTCATCGAAAACGTAACTCCTGATTTGTGAACCCCACTCAATTTTTTTCTTATTACTCTCGATCTTCTGTTGTTCTGCCATCCGTCTTTGTAATTCCATATCATACAACATAGAACGCAACAGACGCATAGCGTTTTCACGATTGTCCAGCTGAGAACGGGTTTCGGTATTTTCAATCAGGATTTCGCGGGTTTCACCGGTATCCGGATCTTTGTAATTGTAACGTAGGCGTACACCCGTTTCTACTTTATTTACATTCTGTCCGCCGGCTCCTCCCGAACGGAAAGTATCCCAACTGATATCCGCCGCATTGATGGCTATCTCTATTGAATCATCCACCAATGGTGTCACGAATACAGAAGCAAAAGAAGTCATTCGTTTACCTTGGGCATTGAAAGGAGAGACCCTGACTAAACGATGGACGCCGTTTTCACCTTTCAGGTAACCGTAGGCGAAATCGCCTTCCAGCTGCAACGTAACCGTCTTGATTCCGGCTTCATCGCCTTCCTGAATGTTACTGACCGTCAATTTGTAGTTATTGGCTTCTGCCCAGCGCATATACATTCGCATCAGCATGGAAGCCCAGTCCTGACTTTCTGTTCCACCGGCACCGGAATTGATTTTAAGGATGCAGCTCATCTGATCGGCTTCACCCCGTAACATATTCTTTAATTCCAGCTCTTCCACCAATTGCAGGGTTTCTGCATAGTGGGTATCCACCTCTTCTTCGGTAGCTTCGCCTTCTTTGGCGAAGTCAAAGAGGACGTTCAGGTCGTCTACCGAACGGGATACAGCTTCACAGCCTTCTATCCAGCCTTTCAATTCGCGTACCTGTTTCATCACCTTTTCCGCTTGCTTCGCATCGTTCCAGAAATCAGGAGCTTGGGTACGCATTTCTACTTCTTCGAGCTCTATTTTTTTACGATCGATGTCAAAGATACCTCCTCAGAGCGCCACTGCGTTCTTCAACTGCTTTCAGTTGATCTGTTGTTATCATAATATCGTTTTTTTTTGTGTGTGTATATTTTATGCTGCATATCATCCGGTATGCAGCATAAAATGAATTATTATTTCCCGGCTTTGTCCGCCGTATCCTTCATCAACGGTTTATCGGGAGAAATATGTGAAGGATTATATAATCTCAATACTTTGTCCTGCAATTCCTGTGCCAGTTCTTTTTGTCCTGCCTGGGTGGCAAAAGCCAATAATTGCTTGATCACTTCGATGCTGAGTCTTTCCTCTTGTTGTATACTCGGAGTATTGGCAAATTTCGGCTCGAGTGAATTGGCATATTTCAACATCTGATAGTTGTTCGTTGCCAGTTCGTTGAGCAAGTGGTTCGCCTTTTCGGTTTCTCCCAGTTCGTAATACATCGGTATATAGAACAGCATACTATTGTCTGCCGGTACCTGATACAGTGGAATTTCTTCCAATGACTTATCCAGAACGGCGACCGCTTCGGCTTGTTTACCTTCGTCATACAGTTTCTGGGCCAACCGAAGGAAGGTATTCCGGTATTTCATGACGGCGATGGTCTGATCGTGGAAGAAGTCGATGTTTACTTTCGGATCTTTGATATTTCCCCATTCGAATTTATTCATGATATTATCGTAGAGGATATCGCTGTCGATCCGTCCGTAATCATAGAATTCGGCTTCTTTCGTTTCGATAGGTACGACGCGGTAGGCCGCCCCTTCGAGCTGGAAGTATTTTTCCAATCCCATATAGGCATCCGAACCCATACCGATTCCGAAATATACCGGACGTTCCCAGTTGTTCGTCGATAAAATATCCAGGACCATCAGTTGTGATTTGGTCAAGCCTTGCATCGGCAAATGCAGTCTCAGGTCTTTGACGATCTGATCTGCATCCTGGGGTTTAACCGTCCCATTGGCGATTACTTTGGCCGAATCTACCGGAAGGATAACGTTACGTGTCGGTATAAAATCGAGTTCCTTGATATATCCCTGTAATTTTGTCTGAGGCAGGTCGCTGGCGACAAACTCCATGACATCTTTCAGGTTTCCTTCTTTGAACTGATCCCTGATCAATACATAGTCCCGTTTCCCATCCCGGTATTGTTCATGAGTGAACGAAATCGGCACTCCGGAAGATTCATAAGCTTTCCGTTTCATCTGGTCGATATACCAGGAACCGGATAACAAACTTAAATTGACGACCCGGACATCCCGCCGTACTCCTTCCACTTCTTGTACATACCACAGTGGGAAAGTATCGTTATCTCCATAAGTAAATAAAATTGCATTCGGAGCACACGAATTGAGGTAATTACGGGCATGGGCTGTCGTGGCATAACGGGCATGACGGTTGTGGTCGTCCCAGTTTTGGGCGGCCATATTGACCGGAATGGCGAACAGACAGACCGTAGTAACGGCAATGGCCGATACCCGTGGATCTATATTTTTGATCTTTTTATTCAGAAATTCCCAGATAGAAAGCACACCCAGGCCGATCCAGATGGCATAGGCATAGAAAGAACCTGCATAAGCATAGTCCCGTTCCCGGGGTTCCATCGGAGTCTGATTTAAAAAGACGATGATGGCTATACCGGTCATGATGAACAAGAGCATGACTACCCAAAAATCCTGTTTTCCGGTTTTCCCCTTCCGGTATTGGTAAAACATCCCCAACAAACCGAGCAGAAAAGGCAACATATAATATTTATTGTTTGCTTTTTCATTTTTCAAATTGTCGGGTAATTCATCCTGATTTCCCAGGCGTAATTCATCCAGAAATTTAATGCCGGTGATCCAGTTGCCGTGCATGATGTCGCCATATCCCTGGATATCGTTTTGGCGTCCGGAGAAATTCCACATGAAATACCTCCAGTACATATGCCCTAACTGATAATTGAAGAAATAACGCATGTTATTACCGAAACTCGGGCGGGTGATGGTCTCGCCGTTGACCGTATAGGTCGGACCGTTGTTTCTTCCTGCCCAAGCCTGGTATTGATTGGCAAAGTTGGGCCGGGTATCGCTGTACATACGTGGGAAGAAACCACAAAACCGTTTGTCGTATTCATAGATGGTTTTGTTACCGATTTTTTCATAGACCCCGGTTTCTTTGTTCTGATAATAGATCGGTTCGCCCTCCTTCGTCCCTACTTGGGGAGCATTGAAATACTGGCCGTAGAGTAAAGGAGCGTCACCGTATTGGTCACGGTTGATGTATGACAATAAAGAGAATACATTGTCAGGGCTTCCTTCGTCGATAGGAGGATCGCTTAATGAACGGATAACGATCATCGAATAAGAAGAATAACCGATCAGAATCACCATAAAACAAGTCAGGATGGTATTCCAGACAGGCATCCCTTTTTTCAGCGTATAACGGATACCCCAGACTAAAGCCCCGATAATCAGTAATACATAGATGATTACTCCGGTATTGAAAGGAGCCCCCATTCCGTTGACGAAAGTCAGCTCGAACCAACCGGCTACTTTGATCACGCCCGGAATGATTCCGAAATTAACTACACCCAGGATAAATACCGAAAGAATGCCTGTTTTGATAAATCCCCGTACGGTGGGTGTATATTTTTTGAAATAATAAACAAACACGATTGCCGGGATTGCCAGCAAGTTCAATAAGTGTACTCCGATAGACAGTCCGATCAGGTAAGCGATCAGGATCAGCCAGCGGTTGGCATAACGTTCGAAAGCGACATTTTCCCATTTCAGGATAGCCCAGAAAACTACCGCAGTAAATAAAGAAGACATCGCATACACTTCGCCTTCTACGGCTGAGAACCAGAACGTATCTGTGAAAGTATAAGTCAAAGAACCGATCAGCGAAGCTCCTAATATCGCAAACATTTGTCCCATAGTCATTTCTTCACCTTCTTTTACAATAAGCTTACGGGCCAGGTGAGTGATCGACCAGAACAGGAATAAAATGGTCAGCCCGGAACAAATGGCCGACATACAGTTGATCATATAGGCTTGGGTATCTGCCGATGGAGCAAATATCGCAAACAACCGCGAAATAATCATAAATAACGGTGCTCCGGGGGGATGTCCCACCTGTAAGCCCACAGACGTGGTGATGAACTCTCCGCAATCCCATAGGCTGGCCGTTGACTCAGCTGTGAGTATGTAAGTCATACTCGCGATAACGAAAGTGACCCAACCGGTAACCCTGTTAATCAGCTTGAAGCTTAAATTAGGATGATCTTTGATTTTATACATATTCATTAATTAAGATAAATTTGCGATTATTATGTGCGTAAAAAATCATTATTTCCTCCGTTTTGAAGCTTTCTTGCCCTTGGGGCGTATTTGAATAAATAGACATAAAGTGTTAAGTGTCTGGTTATCAAAAGATGACTTCGTAACGAAACAACTAATGAAGCACGAAAATAATTATTTTACTCGAATTTTCCTCATTTTTTTTGTTGGAAAAAAAAAAGGTCATATATTTGCACCGTCAAAAATGACACTATCAATGATTGTCCCATTGTGTAATGGCAGCACAGCAGGTTTTGGTTCTGTCAGTCCAGGTTCGAATCCTGGTGGGACAACACTTGATTGCCCAAGTGGTGAAATTGGTATACACGCTAGTTTCAGGTACTAGTGGCTTCACGGCCGTGTAGGTTCGAGTCCTATCTTGGGCACCAATTCAATTAAGGTTTACGATTTTAGATTGTAGATTATTTCCTGAGTAATCGTAAATCAAAATCAGCGGTCGTAAACTAAAAGTGTTCTTTTAAATGCCCGAATGGTGAAATTGGTATACACGCTAGTTTCAGGTACTAGTGGCTTCACGGCCGTGTAGGTTCGAGTCCTATTTCGGGCACCGACTTTGAAATTTACGGTTTCAGATTATTTCTAAAATAATCTGAAACGTAAAGGATTGGCCCAGGTGGTGAAATTGGTATACACGCTACTTTGAGGTGGTAGTGGTCGAAAGGCTGTGCAAGTTCGAGTCTTGTCCTGGGCACTGAAATAGATGAAGACATGAAAAACCGTTGTATTTACAGCGGTTTTTTTGTTTTCTGAAATTTTCGGAAACTTTGGGAAATTCGTAAAAAATTTCAACATTTGTTTTGATAAAAGTCTGCTTAGAAGCAGCTGTTTTTTAGGGTAAAAAGATTTCAATAACAGATAAAGTGAATCAGTTGATAGAGCAAAAGTTTCTGGCTTTATTCGAACAGCAATGGGGGAAGAAAGCCGACCGGACCGAGATGTTACCGGCTTCCGGGTCTGCACGTAAATATTGGCGTATATATTGGAACGGGGAGTCGTGCATTGCGGCCTGGAATCGAAATGTGGAAGAAAATCGCTTGTTTATCGATTTTTCCCGGCATTTTGCAGAGAAAGGATTACATGTACCGCAAATTTATGCGGTATCGGAAGATCGGAAGGTTTATCTACAGGAAGATTTGGGTACGCAAACTTTATTGGACGTGGTCGGGCAGGAGCGAAAAGGAAATAGTTTGTCGGAGCATTCGATGCAACTTTACCGGAAATCTTTGTCCGAATTATTGCGGTTTCAGTTGATCGGGGGACAGGGACTGGATTATGCCCGTTGTGTCCCACGTCCTGTATTCGACCGGCAGTGTATCCTGTGGGACCTGAATTATTTTAAGTATTGTTTTCTGAAATTGGCAGGAGCGGATTTTTCAGAGCAGGCGCTCGAAGATGATTTTGTCAGGCTGACAGATGCTTTGGTTCAGGAACCTGCGGATAGTTTTATGTTTCGTGATTTTCAGTCGCGGAATATTATGGTCAGAGCCGGAGAGGTTTGGTTTATCGATTATCAGGGAGGACGGCAAGGGGCTTTACCTTATGACGTAGCTTCGTTATTGTATGATGCTATCGTAGTGATTCCTGATGAACAACGGGAAGAGTTACTGGATGGATATATCTGCGGATTACAGGCTTACCGGACGGTGGAGCCGGGACTATTCCGTCATGTTTTTTATCGTTTTGTATTGGTACGGCTGTTGCAGGCGATGGGGGCTTTCGGGCTTCGGGGACTTTACGAAAGAAAACCGCATTTTATCGATTCGATACAACCCGGTCTGCACAGCATTGACCGGCTTTTCCAGTCCGGTAGGCTGGATGCCGATTATGCCGAAATCAGGCGGGTTTGCAGGCAATTGCTCGAATAGCTCCTAGGCTTCGGTTTGGAGTTTATGGAATACTTCCCGGAGTGAAGGATAGGTCTGGTTCGATAGCTGGGAGAGATTGTGTATCGGATACCAGAGCACTTCTTCGATATCCTCTTCGGTCTGAGGAATAAAAGATTGACCTGAAGGGGCAGACATCCGATACCAATATGTTTTTTTCAGGAACCAACTTTCATTCCGGTAATAAATATGGAGGGTGGTGTCTAAAGGAGACAGAATACTTACTTGTTTTAACCCGCATTCTTCTTCTACTTCCCGGACGGCACATTGTTCCATCGTTTCTCCATATTCCAGATGGCCTTTGGGTAGGTCGATCATTCCTAATCGTTTGATGACCAATATATCGGAATTTTGTATGACTGCTCCTCCTCCGGCTTTGACATAGGTGAAACAAGACTTGAAAATAGTAAACAAATCCTCCGGATCTTCATCATAAAGTACGGCTTTGAAAGGGATGCCTTTTTCCAGAGTTTGGTAAATGAAATTTTTCGTGGTCATAAAATCCCGGTGCACCCAACGGATATCCCCTTCTTTTAGTAAATTCTGATTATCGGTCAATAAAAAACAGCTCTCTTTAAAAAATACTTTATACATTTGCAAAAATTCTAGTATTTAACAATACAAAAATAGATAAAAATGAATACAGTTGCAGAAAAAGTGGCATCCTATTTATTGGATATTAAAGCAATTAAATTGGAACCTACTCATCCGTTTACCTGGGCTTCCGGATGGAAATCCCCGATCTATTGTGATAATCGGAAGACGTTGTCTTATCCTGAAGTTCGTTCATATATCAAAGAACAATTTGCAGCATTGATCCGGGAGAAATATCCGCAGGCAGAGGTAATTGCCGGGGTTGCTACCGGAGCTATTGCACAGGGGGTGTTAGTTGCTCAGGAATTGGGATTACCCTTTATTTATGTGCGATCTTCAGCTAAGAGTCATGGTTTGGAAAATCTGATCGAAGGTGAGTATAAAGCAGGGCAAAAGGTCGTAGTCATCGAAGACCTTATTTCAACCGGTGGTTCTAGTTTACAGGCTGTCGAAGCTTTGCGGAATGCCGAATGTGAAGTGCTGGGCATGGTTGCCATTTTTACCTATGGCTTCCAAAAGGCTGAGGATAACTTTAAAAATGCATCCTGTGAACTGACCACTTTAAGTAATTACAATGCTATGATCGATCTGGCTGTGAAAGTGGGATATGTACAGGCTGATCAGGTGGAAAAATTGAAAGAATGGCGATTGAGTCCTGAGACTTATAAATGAGTTAAAAGAGTTATTGAGTTGCTGAGTAGCTAAAGTGAAAGAGGGGAATAGATTAAGGTGTTGTCGATTCATCGTGTTGGGGAAGGAAATTATTTTTAATGCTAGACTTATAATTTATTAACTCAATAACTCAGTAACTCATCAACTCAGTAACTCATCAACTCAGTAACTCATCAACTCAATAACTCAATAACTCATCAACTCATCAACTCAATAACTCATCAACTCAATAACTCATCAACTCTTTTAACTCATTAAATTATGTCGACAACAAAAATTACAAGTGAGATCTTAAAAATAGAGAGTCCTATTCGGGATGTTTATGCATTACTTTCCGATTTCAGCCGGATCGGTCGTTTGGTAGAGATGGCCAAACAAATGGGGATGACTAACGGATTGGAGATGGATAAAATCTCGGAAAAGATCGAATCTACCCGTTTTACAGAAGATGCTTGCTACATAACCTTAAAAGGTATGGGGGAGTTGGCTGTAAAGATCGTGGAGAAAGAAGAACCCAAATTAATAAAATTAGGAGGGGATGGAGCTACACCTTTTGAATTTAATTTATGGATTCAATTGTTGGAGAATGGACCTTACGATACCCGGATGAAGATTACTTTCCAGGGAGAGTTGAATATGGTGATGAAAATGATGCTGAAAGGAAAACTGGAAAAAGGAATCAATCAATTGGGCGAGGGGCTGGCAAAAATCCCTTATAGTTTGTTGAGTAATTCAGGTTTTTAAAACATAATTATTTTGAAAATATCCTCAGGTGTCAGGTGCACAATCGGATATTTTCAAAATAATTTTTATTTTATGCCCTCAATTTCTGGGCATTCACGCGATTCATCTTTTCTTCGGCATAAGCTTTGGTAATCGTAATATTTTTCTTTCCTTGTGAAGGTACTTCAAACATCAGGTCGGTCATAATTGCTTCGCAAATCGAGCGTAAGCCACGGGCGCCAAGGCGGAATTCGATAGCTTTATCGACGATATATTCATAGACATCTTCGTCGAATTTGAGTGTAATCCCATCCAATTCGAACAGTTTGATATATTGCCGGATAATAGCATTTTTAGGTTCTGTCAGAATATTACGTAACGCTGCCCGGTCCAACGGTTCCAGGTAAGTCAATACGGGGAGACGGCCGATGATCTCCGGAATCAACCCGAAAGATTTCAAATCCTGTGGGGCGATATATTGAAGGAAATTCTCCCGGTCGATTTTTTCTGTATTTTGGCTCGCATTAAAGCCGACGACCATCGTATTCATACGGGCTGCGATTTTCTTTTCAATACCATCGAAAGCTCCTCCGCAGATAAAGAGGATATTTTTAGTATTGACAGGGATCATTTTTTGATCCGGATGTTTACGTCCACCTTGTGGAGGAACGTTGACGATAGAGCCTTCCAGTAATTTCAATAGTCCCTGCTGTACTCCTTCGCCGCTCACGTCGCGGGTGATCGAGGGATTATCCCCTTTCCGGGCGATTTTATCCAGTTCGTCGATGAATACAATCCCTTTTTCTGCTGCCTCGACATCGTAGTCGGCTGCTTGCAGCAAACGGGTCAGGATAGATTCGATATCTTCCCCGACATAACCGGCTTCTGTCAGTACGGTCGCGTCTACGATGGTAAAAGGCACATGTAGCATTTTGGCAATTGTTCGGGCCAATAGGGTTTTGCCGGTACCTGTACGACCTACCATAACGATATTGGATTTCTCGATTTCCACTTCGTCGTTACCGGCTTTATGCAAAAGCCTTTTATAATGATTGTAAACGGCAACTGCCAGGTGTTTTTTCGCTTCATCCTGGCCAATGACATATTGGTCCAGAAAAGCTTTGATCTCTATGGGCTTTTTTACTTCGATATGTTCCAGGTTGAGTGTCGATTTACTTTTCATCTCTTCCTGGACGATATCATAGGCTTGTGAAGCACACTCATCACAAATAAAACCGTCCGTCCCCGCTATCAACAAATTAACTTCGTTCCGGTTACGTCCGCAAAATGAACATTTATCCTGCATCTTTTATTACTTTTGGGTCGATAAGAGCTCATCGACCTGCAATTTTCAATTTTATTTTTTAGCTCTGGTTAATATTGAATCGATCATACCGTATTCTTTAGCTTCTGCTGCTGTCATCCAGTAGTCCCGGTCGGAATCTTTTTCTACTTTTTTGTAGGGTTGACCGGAATGTTCGGAGATGATGGTATACAATTCTTTTTTCAGTTTCTGTACTTCTCTGGAAGTGATCTCGATATCCGCAGCCTGGCCTTGTACGCCACTCATCGGTTGGTGGATCATAATCCGGGAATGGGTTAGAGCCGAACGTTTTCCCTTGGTTCCGGCAGTCATCAGTACCGCTGCCATCGAAGCTGCCAAACCGGTACAAATAGTCGCTACATCACAATTGATATATTGCATCGTGTCGTAAATCCCCAAACCGGCATAGATAGAACCTCCCGGGCTGTTGAAATAAAGCTGGATATCACGCCCCGGATCGGCAGTTTCCAAAAACAACAACTGGGCCATAATGATATTTGCCACATCGTCGTCGATGGGTACTCCTAAGAAAATAATCCGATCCATCATCAAACGGGAAAAAACGTCCATGGTTGCAATATTCAGTTGGCGTTCTTCTATGATATTCGGAGTGATATAACTGTTCGTAGCTGTTTGAAACCGATGAAGGTTCAGACTACTGATCCCTTTGTGCTTTATAGCGTATTTTTTGAATTCGTCTTGTGGAAACATAGCTTTTTATTAGTTTTCAAGGGGCTAAATTACAAAAAAACTATGCAATAGCAAAATCAATGGATATCGATCTTGAAACGGGCGACTTGAAACTTTATCCGGTGAAGCCGCGTATAATCCTATTACAGAATTTTAAATGGACGAGAAATGAGGTTAGTATTGTTTTTCTTTTGGTTTTGTCGGTATTATGTATGTCTCAGACAATTGAACAAAAATGTATCGAGAAGCCGATTTATGAGCTGTCGGAAAATGGGAAAGGTAAAATTGTAGGTTCGATCGAAGTGAAAGAACAAGGGAAAGGAATAGCGATTCATGTCGTTGCCTCCGGCTTGAAGCCGGGACAATATGGTTTTCATATGCATGAAAAAAATACGATGAGTAATACCACCGATGACAAAGGGAATACGGTAATAGGTGGAGGACTAGGTGGACACTGGGATCCGGATAATACGCATAAACATGCAGGTCCTCATGGGGATGGACATCGGGGAGATCTGGAAATGTTACAAGTCGGGAAAGAGGGAACAGTCGATCAAACCGTGATTTCGACCCGGATACCTTTCAAGGCTGTCAAAGGGAAGGCTTTCGTTATTCATGCGATGCCCGATAATTTTACGGATCATCCGGTCAATGGAGGAAGCGGTGCCCGTATGTATGCTGCCCCTTTTTAGAGATTACAACGATTATTTTTAACACTGATAAGTTTTTTCACCAGGAACAGTATGGATCACTTTTGCAACCTGGTTGCAGGAATCTTCCCTTATTTTTGTATCGAACAAATGATAAAAGAATATGGAAGCTACTTGTCAGCGTTGTGCGCATACACATACTCATGCCGGAGATTGTGGGCATACTCATGATCAGCAAGGAACCGGATTTTTGATCCTTTCGTTTTTACTTCTCGTTGGCGGAGTTATACTGCGTTATCTGCAACTCCCTTTCTGGATGATTCCGGGAGTTGAAGTGCTATGGTTTTTACTGGCCTTTCTTCCGGTCGGATTTCCTGTGATGGTTGAAGTTTGGAAAAGTATACGACAGAAGGATATATTCAATGAATTTTCCCTGATGTTGTTGGCAACGATAGGGGCTTTTTGTATCGGTGAATATCCGGAAGGGGTAGCGGTGATGCTTTTTTATTCGGTGGGAGAGAGAGTACAACATCGTGCAGTCGATCGGGCCAGAAGGAATATCAGGCGTTTATTGGATGTCCGTCCTGAAAAAGCTTTGGTTTTACGGCAAGGGAAAGAACAGTCGGTTTTCCCCGGTGAGGTTGAGGTTGGAGAGATGATCATGGTAAAACCCGGAGAACGGATTCCGCTCGATGGATTGTTACAGGAAGAATATGCTCTTTTCGATACCTCTGCCTTGACTGGAGAGAGTCTGCCCCGGACTATAAATCGTGGTGAAGAGGTATTGGCAGGAATGATCGTCTCTGGTCAGGCGATAAGATTGAAAGTGACTAAGCCATACGAACAAAGTGCTTTAGCCCGGATACTGGCTTTGGTTCAGGATGCTTCTGAACGAAAAGCCCCGGCAGAACTTTTTATCCGTCGCTTTGCCCGTATTTATACTCCTGTGGTATTTTTGTTGGCCTTATCGATTATGTTGTTGCCTGCTTTGGTGGCAGCTTTCCATCCCGGATTCGATTATTTTTTCAAAGATTGGGCATACCGGGGACTGGTATTTTTGGTGATTTCCTGTCCCTGTGCCTTGGTGATCAGTGTCCCTTTGGGCTATTTCGGTGGAATTGGAGCGGCTTCCCGGAAGGGGATATTGTTTAAAGGCGGTAATTATCTGGATGCTATTACTCACATCAATACTGTCGTATTCGATAAAACCGGTACTTTGACTACAGGCCATTTCCAAGTGTTTTCGATGGAGGCGGATACCGTTTCATCGCAAAGGTTGTTAAGTATCCTGTTGACCTTAGAGGAAAAAAGTACTCACCCTGTAGCACAGGCGGTTACCCGTTATGCCCTGCAAGAGGGAGCCGGGAGAATCGGTGTCACGCATTTACAAGAATATCCCGGTTATGGATTAGAAGGTGTGATAGAGGGAAAAAATGTTTTGGTCGGTAATATTCGCTTGTTGACCGATCGGGGAATAACCGTTCCGGCAGGGATTTCCGAGCGTGTCGCTACGGTTGTTGTGTGTGCTATCGCGGGAAAATATGCCGGTCATTTATTGCTTTCGGATACGCTGAAAGCAGATGCTGTCGAAGCTATCGGGCGGCTGAAACAGTTGCATATCGATAATATTCAGTTATTATCCGGCGATAAAAAAGAAATAGTCGCTATCTTTGCTAAGACCTTGGGGATTCGGCATGCACGAGGTGGTTTACTGCCGGAAGATAAAGCGGCTTACCTGGAAAAATTGAATGCAGAGGCCGGTGTTTCTGCCGCTTTTGTCGGAGATGGTATGAACGATGCTCCGGTATTGGCTTTGAGTGATGTCGGTATCGCTATGGGAGGATTGGGGGCGGATGCTGCTATTGAAAGTGCCGATGTGGTTATTCAGACCGACCAACCTTCCAAAGTGGCTACGGCGATTTCGATCGGACGAGCGACCCGACGGATTGTAAAGCAGAATATTGCCGGTGCTATCGGGGTGAAGTCACTGATTCTGATTGCCGGTGCTTGTGGATTCGTCACTTTGTGGGCGGCTGTCTTTGCCGATGTCGGTGTGGCTTTGTTGGCTGTATTGAATTCCGTACGTATCCTCAGTAAAAAATTCGAATGATGATAGAGGAAGATTTTTGCTTACATAAACTAGTTCTCCGGGATATCCGGCCGACGGCCATCCGGGTGTTGGTGCTCCGCACTTTGTTAGAGATGAAACAGGCGATGTCGGTCTCCGATCTGGAGGCTCAACTCGATACTGTCGATAAATCCACGATTTTCCGAACTCTGACCTTATTCCTGTCCCACCATCTGATTCATGGGGTGGACGATGGAAGCGGTACGTTAAAATATGCAGTATGCGACGATAGTTGTCAATGCGCGGTCGAAGATCAGCATATGCATTTCTGCTGCGAATGTTGCCATAAAACTTTTTGTGTGAAAAGTATACATATTCCCTCGGTACAATTACCTCCCGGTTTTATCCAAACCGGTGCCAATTATGTGATTAAAGGCTTATGTGCTGCATGTGCCCTCCGGAAAAAGGAATAGTCTGTGAGGGTGGGGTCGTGAGCTATTTGCGGGGGAAATAAGATAATCTTTCTCGCACTAATTGATTCGTTGTTTCTATAAAAATCTTTCCCGGGACTGTTGTCTGTTGTAGTTAATACGGATAAAGATTTTAGGATATTTATTTCTATGTTTGTGATATTTGCCCAATCGGTTTTTAGGCTTGTTTTTTGTGATGAGGGGGTAGCAGCCGGGTCATAGTGAACGATTGTTTATAGAAGATGAACATGGCGAGTGAAACACCGATGACGAGTGCAAACATAACAAATAAAGTAGTCAGGCCATTGCGGAAGATTTCGACAATCAGTTGTTGTGACTGGGATACATCGTCGCTTTTCATAAAGCGGATGAGGGCAAGTACAGTTTTATAGGCATACATACCTGGGATCATGGGAAGTAGAGCCGGAAAAGAAAATATTTCCGCCGGACACCGGACGAGGCGGGCGGCTAACATACTTAGCATCCCGATTCCGAAAGCTGCAAAGAGTGAAGATATGGTCAGATTCAACGGGGTGTAATGTAATAGGTAGAAACGACAGGCATGGCCGAAAGCTCCCAGTAAGGCTACAACTGAAATAGCACGTTTGGGGGGATTGGAGATAACGGCAAATCCGATGGCGGCAATAGCGGCAAATAATCCGTCGGTGAGGACAGGTAACCAGAATTCGTTGTTCATAATATATCTTTTCCTAAAATTAATAAAGTCATGGATAAGCCGAGAGCGATACAAATAATTAATATCGTGGCATTGATTGTTCTGGATAAACCGACAAGGACGTGACCTTCGAGTATATCCAGGATGGAATTGATCAGCGGTACTCCGGGAATCAGAAACAGGACGCTGGTACCTAGTGCGATATCTTGGGTGGTCCCTAAATTGCAGAATACTCCGAGTGCGGCAGTCAGGGAAGCGATAAAGGAACAAATAATAAAGATGACCATATGGTTCAACTGAAGTTTGGTGAGTTCCTGACGGATAAAAAAGCCGGCCAGGGTGGCAATCCATACCAATCCCATGGCGATCGGATCTCCTCCGAACAAACGGCAAAATGCAGCATTGGCACAGGCAACCAGCAACAGGACCATCCAGCGTGACATACGTGGGGTGTTGACAATGGTATTGAACCGGAGCTGCAGCTCGTGAAGTCCCGGATGGTGGTCATAAGCTTCCCAGCTCAGGGCACTCAGGTCTGATATTGTACGGAAGTTTAAAGCCATTGCTGGAATCCGTCGGACGTAAGTTCGTCGGATGGAGTAGTCTTCGGAATGTTTGACGGTCATGGTGATGTTGCGCTGAAAAATGGTCATATCCACTCCAAAGCCAAAAGACTCGGCGATGCGGGTCACGTTTTTTACAATACGTGAAGTATGGCTGCCGACTGCCATCAGTGTGGTGGCGTAATCCAGCAGAAAATTCGATAATTCCTGTATTTTTTTGCTGTGTTCCTGCATGGCTGCGTTTAGAGTTTGATTTCTGCTAAAATTTCGTCTTTACCAACGATTTGGCCGGTTTTGACACATAAACGACTGATTCGGCCTCTGTGGGTGGCGGTAATGATGTTTTGCATCTTCATGGCTTCAAGTATCAAGAGAGTGTCGCCTTTGTTGATTTCCTGACCGTTATCTACTTGGACGTCCAGTATTTTGCCAGGCATGGGAGATTTGATGATTATTGTCGCCAAGTCGCTTTGACGACTGGCCAGTATTTTTTTCCGTTTCAGAGAGAACGGAGTTTCAACAGAGAAAGTATATGCGACACCGTTGAGCAATATTTCGTATTCATTTTGTTTCCGTGAAACAATTTCTACTGGATAACGCAGTCCTTTATAAGATAAGACCAAAAATCCGTCTGCTTCCTCTATCAGGTCGAGGCGTATATTTTGCCGTTTCAAACTGAAATCATAATTATTCTTTACTGTAAATTCGAATTCCGTTTGTCTGTCGCTGAGAGCGATGTATTTACTGATTTCTTTATTATTCATATTTGGTACTTATAGATTTCTGATTCGTTTGTTCAATACCCAGGGGTCGATTTGTGTGTCGGGACCGATTTCAGGAGTATTTTCGTGTGTGTAGGTATACACGGCGAATAGAGCTGCGAGCAATTCTTCGTGCGGTTCGCGCCAGACCGTCGAATGGAGGCGGGTTTCAATGAAGGAGGTGTCGAAATCACCGTTACGGTAAGTTTCGTTGTGTAATACTGCTTTGCAGAAAGGGATTGTGGTACGGATCCCTTTCACATGGAAACGTTCGAGTGCCGAAAGAGTCCGTTCGATGGCTTGTTCGCGGGTGTCTCCGGTGACGATCAGTTTGGCTACCATAGAATCGAAAAAAGGGGTAATTTCTGAACCGGGGGCAATACCGGTTTCAATGCGGATGTGATTGCCTTGTGGTAAACGAAGTTGACGGATAACACCGATACTGGGAGAAAATCCGGCTTGTACGTCCTCTGCGTTGATCCGGCATTCGATAGACCAGCCGTTGAGGTGAATCTGAGATTGACGCAACGGTAATTTCCGGCCCGCAGCGATATTGAATTGTAATTCCACCAGATCGATTCCGGTGATTTCTTCTGTAACCGGGTGTTCCACCTGAATACGGGTGTTCATCTCCATGAAATAGAAATGCTTCTGATGGTCGAGCAGGAATTCCACTGTTCCCAGACTTTGATAGCCTGCCTGTTTTGCCAGGGAGACTGCTGCTGCTGCCATTTTTTTCCGGAGGCGTTCGTCGAGAGCGGGTGACGGGGCTTCTTCCATCAACTTCTGATGTTTACGCTGTATGGAGCATTCCCGTTCGCCCAGATGCACGACATTTCCATAATTGTCGGCTACAATCTGAAATTCGATGTGCTTCGGGTTTTCGAGGTATTTTTCGATAAATACCGAAGGATCGTTAAAGGCTACCTGTGCTTCTGCGGTTGCTATTTTGTAAAGTTGTTCGAGTTCATCCTGATGATGGACAATACGCATTCCTCGTCCTCCTCCGCCCGATACTGCTTTGATAATGACCGGATAGCCTAGTCGTTTGGCAATTTTCCGGGCTTCATCGAGGGTATGTACGGCTCCTTGGCTGGCTCCAAGCATGGGGACTCCGCTCTGTGCGGCAATTCCTTTTGCTGCAACTTTATCGCCCATAAGTCGGATGACTTCGGGTGAAGGGCCGATAAAGACGATTCCATTATCCCGGCAGCGTTCGGCTAATTCCGCGTTTTCAGACAGGTATCCATAACCTGGATGTAATGAGTCGATCTTATATTCCCGGGCTAGTCCAACCAATCTGTCGATATCCAGAAATTCCGGTATATTCCCATCGGTTTCCGGGAAATTGATCACGGCATCAGCAGCTGATAAATATACAGCTTCGGGTTCTTTGGCTGTTCGGACGACATAAGTTTTGATGCCCATGCGCCGGGCTGTACGGGCAATTCGGATGGCTATTTCGCCTCGGTTAGCTATTAAAACTGATTTTATCATATCTATTTCATTATCTTTTTATTTTGTCCCCCTTTTCTTTCGCTTTTATCTTTTTAAAGCGGTATATTTCCATGTTTCCGGCGGGGTAGACTGACTGATTTCTTTTCTAAAGATTTAAGTACCCGGATGATTTTCAGTCGGGTGACGGACGGGTCGATGACTTCATCGATAAATCCTTTTTCGTTGGCGATATAAGGATTGGCAACCTCCTCCCGGTATTGTGCCAGTAATTCTTTTTTCAAAGCAACGGGATCTTCGGCAGCGGCCAGTTCTTTGTGGTAGAGAATGGCGATTGCCCCTTCGGGTCCCATGACAGCGATTTCTGCTGTCGGCCAGGCAAAGTTGTAGTCGCCACCGATCCCTTTGCTGTTCATAACGATATAGGCTCCTCCGTAAGATTTTCGCAGTACGACGGTGATTTTGGGTACAGTAGCCCGGGTGTAAGCATACAATAATTTTGCTCCATGGCGGATAATCCCGGCATGTTCCTGATCAGCTCCCGGCAGGAATCCGGGAACGTCTTCAAGAGTAAGGATGGGAATATTGAAACTATCACAGAAATTGATGAAACGGGCAGCCTTGACAGAAGAGTTCATATCCAAAGTACCGGCCATCACCTGAGGTTGGTTGGCGACGATTCCGGTTACATAGCCTCCGAACCGGGCCAAGCCGATAATGATATTGGGGGCATAGTTTTCAGCTATTTCCAGAAATTTACCTTTATCGGTGATCAGCCGGATGATATTCCGGACGTCATAAGGTTTGTCGGGATCTTCGGGAACAAGGTCTCTGAGACTTTCTTCTATACGGTCCGCCGGATCGTCGGTGGCCAGATAGGGAGCATTCTCGATATTGTTGGAAGGAAGATAGGAAAGCAGCATTTTCACTCCCCGCAAAGTGTTCTCGTCATCGTTGAAAACAAAATCAGCGACTCCTGATTTGACAGCATGTACTGAAGCCCCTCCCAATTCTTCGGGAGAGATGGTCTCATTCAACACTTGTTTAACGACATTGGGGCCTGTAACAAACATATAACTGGTTGCGGCAGTCATAAAGATAAAGTCGGTGAGTGCCGGGGAATAAACGGCGCCGCCTGCTGCCGGACCCATGATCACCGATATTTGGGGAATGACCCCGGAGACCAGTACATTACGGCGGAAAATACCGGCATATCCGGCCAGACTGGCCACTCCTTCCTGTATGCGCGCTCCTCCCGAATCGATCAGGCCTACAACAGGAGAACCTGTTTTCAGGGCCATATCCTGTACTTTTATAATTTTGGCAGCGTGTACAGAACCCAATGATCCTCCCTGAACATTGAAGTCCTGGGAATAGGCAAATACCTGTCTGCCGTTTATATTTCCAAATCCGGTAATAACTCCGTCTCCATAGGAACGTACTGTTTTACCGAAAGAGGTGGTGGCCGATGGAGAATAAGCATCGACTTCCTCGAAGGTGCCTTCATCAAAAAGAAATTCTATTCGTTCCCGGGCTGTCAGTTTGCCGCGGTTGTGTTGTTTTTCTTCATATGCTTCGCCGTATTGCCGGGCTAAGGCTTCCTGTCTCGCCAGGAATTTTTCAAACGATTTTCTCATGCTAAGTCAGTTTACATCTATTAATTGCTTTATTATTCTGGCAATCTCTTTTAAGATTCGTAAGTGTAGCCGATTGATAATTACTCGTTAATCATCGATTGTTACCGTTGAGCATGGCTTAAACTTAGCTTTCACAAAATAAAGAATACGCAGGGGTATATTTACCCGGACGGGTGTCGGTCTGATAAGGGCTGACTCTGGCTTTATTCCGCGAAAGCATTGTCAATTCGCTGAGGCAGGTATCCTGACTTTCACCGTTTTAGCCGTCCTTCCCGTCTTATGCTGACAGTGGACATGATTGGCCGAACTTTTATGGTGATTACAGTTGCGCGACAGTCCGTGATTTTCACACGGTTCCCTATTCTCCCCATCGTAATGAGGCACCTGAGCGATCTGATTCACATCTTGTAAAGAACTTCAATGGGACAAAAGTATAAAAAATCTTTTATCCGTTGAAATTTTAATAAAATCTTTCCCTTTTCCTTTATTTTGTTGTTGATTATCAGTGAGTAAAAATTTGTAACTTCTTGTTTTTATAAGAGGCGGGTCTTTGTTGTCCGGATGATCGTCGATTATTTTTATGCATTCCGTTGTTTTTAATCGATTTTTTACTTCATCGGACGTTGAGAGAGGAGAAGGAAGTTCGGGTGAAGGAGGTGTTATTTTATGATTTTTTAGGAGAGGTTTGTTTCATTGCTGCAATTATTTTTCTCATTTTATTTAAAAATTAAAGAAAAAAAGTAGGAATATAAATTTATTTAGGTACATTTGCGTCGTCATGGTGACTCATCCTCACACGGAGGAATGAGTTGAATAGGGAATCCGGTGAGAATCCGGTACTGTACCCTCAGCTGTATGTTCTTTAAAAAGGGTTTTGCATTCTTATGGTCACTTTTTCCTCCGGGAGAAGGGAAGGCCGCAAAATCCGGAACAAGTCAGAAGACCTGCCTGACCTATAATTGCCAGTTGTTCTGGGGAATAAGGACAATGGGTATGTGCGTTGTTTTTCACAATTATTTTGGGAAAAGGGATACGGGTGTGTCCTGGAAAACACGAAGGCATAACCTCGTTTAGGGAGGATGTGTAAAGGATGCTTTTTTATTTTTTAAAAAGGCTGGCGCTATCGTTTCCGTAAAGGGAAAGACGTATGTTATATAGCATACGATAGTTGTCCTTTGTGTCTTTTGATTAGAGAAATAATTCTTTAAATATTGTATTGTTAATCAATAAAACGCCACTAATTATGATGACCAGAGCTGAGTACATTGAAAGCCTCCGCAGATTGAATCTGAAGGTTTATTTTATGGGTGAGCTGATCGAAAATCCTGTCGACCACCCGATGATTCGTCCTTCTATGAATTCTGTAGCCAAAACTTATGAATTGGCTGAAAAACCGGAATATCAGGATCTGATGACTGTTTATTCACCGCTGATCGGCAAGCGGATCAACCGTTTTTGCCATCTCCACCAAAGCACGGAAGATTTGGTGAATAAAGTGAAAATGCAACGTTTGATGGGACAAAAGACGGCAGCCTGTTTCCAGCGTTGTGTGGGAATGGATGCTTTCAATGCCATTTTCTCTACCACCTATGAGATGGACCAGAAGCTTGGGACAGAATATCACAAGCGGTTCACTGAATATATGAAGTTTGTACAGGAAAACGACCTTACGGTTGACGGAGCGATGACCGATCCGAAAGGTGACCGTAGTTTGTCGCCCTCCAGACAGGAAGATCCGGATATGTATATGCATGTCGTGGAAGTGCGGGAGGATGGTATTGTCGTACGGGGAGCAAAAGCTCATCAGACCGGGGCTGTCAATTCGCACGAACACCTGATCATGCCTACTGTGGCCATGAAAGAAGAGGATAAAGATTATGCCATTTCGTTTGCTGTCCCCTCAGATGCCGAAGGCGTATTTATGGTGTACGGCCGTCAGTCCTGTGATACCCGTAAAATGGAGGAAAATGCCGATATGGACCTCGGAAATGCACAGTATGGTGGGCACGAAGCACTGGTTGTTTTCGATAACGTGTTTGTTCCCAATGAACGGGTGTTTATGTGTCGGGAATATGAATTTGCCGGAATGATGGTAGAGCGTTTCGCCGGATATCACCGTCAGTCTTACGGAGGGTGTAAAGTCGGAGTCGGGGATGTATTGATCGGTGCAGCTGCCCTTGCCGCCGATTACAATGGCGTGCCCAAAGCCAACCACATCAAGGATAAGCTGATCGAAATGATACATCTGAACGAGACGCTTTATGCTTGTGGTATTGCCTGTTCGGCAGAGGGTGAAAAGATGCCTGCCGGTAACTATCAGATCAATCTGTTGTTGGCCAATGTCTGCAAACAGAATATTACCCGTATGCCTTATGAGATTGCCCGTCTTGCAGAAGATATTGCCGGTGGGTTAATGGTGACCATGCCATCCGAGCAGGATTTACGCAGCGAAAAGATCGGTCCTTATGTAGAGAAATATTTGCAGGGAGCAACCGGGACTTCTACCGAAAACCGGATGCGTATCCTGCGCCTGATCGAAAATATTACCTTGGGTACGGCAGCTGTTGGATATCGGACAGAATCTATGCATGGAGCAGGTTCACCTCAGGCACAGCGTATTATGATCTCCCGTCAGGGAAATCTGGCTGCGAAGAAAGAACTGGCTAAAGTGATTGCTAAGGTGGATGAAAGCAAAGATAGAAAGTAGTAGTAGTTTTGAGGAACGGGTCCGGGAGATCGTACTTTACCGGGTCCGTCCTCATTTACTGGAACATGGCGGGGATTTGAGTGTCAGGGAAATCCGGGGCCGGGATGTCGGAATTGTGTTTTCCGGAGCCTGTGGAGCCTGTCCTGCGGCACAAATTACGGTGGAACAAGTGGTAGAGAAAGGTTTGCGTCGTGAGCTTGGAGATAAACTCGGCCGTGTGTATCTGATCAACGAAACAGATGAGGGCTTACTCGCTTTTGCCCGGAAATTATTAAACCGAAAAAGGTGATCAAAACGAGGATTATGGAATGGAAAGAAATATATAAAAACAGGTTTGCGACAGTGGAGGAAGCTGTCCGTGCCATAGAAGACGGAGACCGTCTTGTGTTCGGACATGCTGCCGGTTGTCCGCAGGTTGTGCCGGCGGAAATGATCGCACAAAAAGAACGCTTGCATGATGTCGGTATTTACCACATGCTTACGCTGAACGATGGCTCATACCTGACACCCGGGACGGAAGGACATTTCCGCCACATCACTAATTTTGTCGGGGGAAATTCGCGCCAGGCTGTCGCTGACGACCGGGCCGATTTTCTTCCTGTATTTTTTTATGAAATACCACAGCTGTTTGATGAGGTATATCCTGTGGATGTGGCGGTAATCCAAGTGTCTTATCCCGATAGTGAAGGAAATTGCAGTTTCGGACTCTCTTGTGATTATACTAAAGCGGCAGCAGAAAAGGCGCGACTGGTGATCGCAGAGATGAATGAAAATATGCCCTATGTCGAGGGAGACAACAAAATTCATATCTCCCGGTTGGATTATATTATTCCGACTAACCTGGCATTGCCCGAAATTCCGCTGCCTAAAATTACGGATGTCGAAAAAGCTATCGGGCGTAATTGTGCTTCTTTGATCGAGGATGGTTCCACCTTACAGTTGGGGATCGGAGCGATTCCGGATGCCGTGCTCCTGTTTATGGGAGATAAAAAAGACCTGGGTATCCATACCGAAATGTTTTCCGACGGAGTGATCGATTTGGTGGAATCAGGAGTGGTCAATGGCAGTAAAAAGACCTTGCATCCGGGGAAATTGGTTGCCACTTTCCTGATGGGGACGCGCCGCTTGTACGATTTCGTCGATAAAAACGCCTGCGTAGAAATGCGTCCCGTAGATTATGTCAACGATCCTCGTGTCATTGCACAAAATGAAAAGATGGTTTCCATCAATTCCTGCATCGAGGTTGACCTGATGGGGCAGGTGGCTTCCGAGACAATCGGACTGAAACAATTCAGCGGAACCGGAGGACAGGTAGACTATGTCCGGGGGGCAGCCTGGTCTGCCGGTGGTAAATCGATCATGGCTATGCCTTCGACTGCAGCTAAAGGTAAGGCTTCCCGGATTGTACCTTTCTTGGCGCAGGGTGCAGCTGTTACTACTTCACGCAATGATGTCGATTATGTGGTGACTGAGTACGGCATCGCCCGGTTGAAAGGTAAAACGCTGAAACAACGGGCTCGGGCATTGATTGCTGTGGCACATCCCGATTTCCGCCCTATGCTGGAAGAAGAATATCAGAAACGTTTTAAGGATTAACTGGTGGCGGATAACTCCCGGCGATTTATGGTCGCGGGGCCGTCCATCGTTTTATAATCATGTATTATGCAATTATTTAAATTAAAAACCCGTTTGAGCAAATTCGATCATTTTGCCGATTTTGCCCGTGAATTCAAGCTCTCGGAGCACGATTTGGTGATTACCAATGAATTCCTTTATGATCCTTTTATGAAATCCCTGAATCTCCCTTGTCATTTCATTATGCAGGAGAAGTTCGGTTTAGGAGAACCATCGGATAAAATGATGAACACTATCCTGAAAGAAGTGAAAGGAGTCGGTTTCGACCGGGTGATTGCGGTCGGTGGCGGAACGGTGATCGATATTTCCAAATTGTTTGTATTGAAAGGGGTGGAAGACGTTACGGAAGCTTTCGAACGTAAAATTCCGATCGTCAAAGAAAAACAATTGGTCATTTTGCCTACCACCTGTGGAACCGGAAGCGAGGTGACCAATATATCCATAGCTGAAATTACCTCCAAACATACTAAAATGGGATTGGCCGACGATGCCATTGTGGCCGACGATGCTGTGCTGGTACCGGAGTTGCTCAAAGGGCTGCCTTTTAAGTTTTATGCCTGTAGTGCGATCGATGCGTTGGTACATGCCACCGAGTCGTATGTTTCGCCCAAATCCAATCCTTATACCCGTTTGTATTGCCGGGCTGCCATCGAAATAATCATCGATGTGTTTCAGGGGATTGCAGCGAACGGACCCGAATATCGTTTCGAAAGACTGGGGGATATGCTGATGGCAAGTAATTATGCCGGAATAGCTTTTGGAAATACAGGGGTGGGGGCTGTACATGCTTTATCCTATCCGTTGGGTGGTAGTTATCATGTACCTCATGGCGAATCGAATTATCAGTTTTTCACCGAAGTATTCAAACTTTATAATGCCAAAAATCCTTCAGGCGATATTGCCCGGCTGAACGACTTGTTGTGTGTACAATTGGGTGTGAACGAAAATCCCTATCCGGTACTCGATGAGCTTTTGGGTAAATTGATTCCGAAGAATAAACTCCGGGTGTATGGAATGAAACCGGAAGAAATTCAGGGTTTTACCAGCAGTGTGTTGCAGACTCAGCAACGTCTTTTGGCCAATAATTATGTCTCGCTGTCGGAGGAGGAGATCCGGGAGATTTATAAGGTGCTGTATTAAATCAATTTTTTAAGTTGAGAATTACATTGTAATCGTTTAGGAAATCCTGGATTTCGTTGAGAAAAATCCGGAGGATTTTTTGTCGGGAGCTTTGAGACTGATCAGGCAGAAACAAAGACAGAAAGCTGTCCGGCAATTAAAGTTTGTGTTATAATTATAAACTGAAAAAGTTATGGAAATAAAGGAAATGGTGGTGAAAGCCCGCAAGGCTCAGGAGATTTACGAACATCATTTTGACCAGGATCAGGTCGACCGGGTTATCCGCGAAGCTGCCCGTGTCATTTATGATCATGCCGAAGAATTGGCCCGGTTGGCTGTAGACGAAACCGGCATGGGGGTGTATGAGCACAAAGTAGCTAAAAACCGCAATAAATCGAAAGGGGTTTATTATAACCTGAGGGGTAAAAAATCCATGGGTATCATCGATATGGATGAAAAAACCGGATTGATCGAAATTGCCAAACCGATCGGTGTGGTAGCCGGGATCACGCCGATGACCAATCCGATTGTGACACCGATGTCGAAGATTATTTTTGCCCTCAAAACCAAAAACGCCATTATTATAGCTCCGCATCCACAGTCAAAAAGATGCTCGGCTCTGGCTGTAAATCTGATCAAGGACGTTGTGGCTCCGTTCGGGGTTCCTGCCGATCTGATCCAGGTGATCGACGAACCTTCTATCGATAAGACCAAAGAATTGATGGAAGCCTGCGATGTCGTTGTTGCCACAGGAGGGATGCCGATGGTGAAATCCGCTTACTCTTCCGGAAAACCCTCTTTCGGTGTAGGTGCCGGTAATGTACAGGTGATCCTTGATCGTAATATCGATCTGGAGGCAGCAGCTGAAAAGGTGATTACCGGCCGTGCTTTTGATAATGGTATTATCTGTTCCGGAGAACAATTTTTCACTTATCCGGTAACCGATCGCGAAGCTGTGTTCAAGGCCTTTACTGCACATGGGGCTTATTTTGTTACTGCCGGAGAGAAAGAGCGTTTGCTGAATGTACTCTTCCCGGAAGGAAAAATAAACCGGGCTTTGGTTGGGCAGTCGGTGAAGAAGATTGCCGGTGCTGCCGGTATCGATCTGCCTGAAGGTATCCGTGTCATTGTAGCTGAAGCAACCGGAGCCGGACATGCCGATCGTATCTGCAAAGAAAAAATGTTTCCGGTAATGGGGTGCCTCGGATATGACAATTTTGAAGAAGCCTTACGGATCGCCAAGACTAACCTGAACATGGAAGGTAACGGTCATACAGCCGGAATTCATTCCAACGATCAGGCCAATGTGATTAAGGCCGGCACCGAATTGTCCGTTTCCCGTCTGATTGTGAACGCTCCTTGTGCAACCACTGCCGGTGGGTCTATTCAGAACGGTCTGCCTGTAACCAATACGTTGGGATGCGGAAGCTGGGGAAATAATTCGATTTCGGAGAATTTTACTTATAAACATTTATTAAATATCACCCGGATTGCTCCGCTGTCGGCACGTATCCATGTGCCTTCGGATGAAGAGATCTGGGCGGATTGAAAATAGGGATTGTGGCCGGGTTTGCAGTGCCCGCAGTTGTTAAAAAATATTTCGGAGTGGTTTCATGATTTATAAGGATAACCTGCGGCCTGCAAACCCCAAAATATAGTTCGTAAAGTTTATATAGATGGATTTGCATTTGAGTATAAAGGAGATATTCACCGCTTTTATGGTGTTGTTTGCTGTGATCGATATCACAGGTTCTACGCCTATTATCATCAATCTCAATGCAACAGGAAAACAGGTGCAGGCAGGGAAAGCTGCTCTGATCTCTTATGCAGTCATGATTACTTTCCTTTTTGCAGGGGATGCCCTGTTGCAACTTTTCAATGTCGACATTTCTTCTTTCGCCATAGCCGGAGCATTGGTATTGCTGGTGCTTGCTGTAGAAATGATTTTCAGTGTAGAAATTTTCCGTAACGATGGACCTGCCGGGAGTGTAACTATTGTGCCTGTTGTCTTTCCTCTGATTGCCGGGGCAGGGACATTGACAACGACGCTTTCTCTGCGGGCAGAATGTAATCTCTCCAACCTGATCCTGGCCATTTCACTCAATATGCTTCTGGTTTATCTGGTACTCCGCAATGCTTATCTGGTGGAACGCATTTTAGGGAAAAGTGGTGTCTACGTCCTGCGTAAATTTTTCGGCATTATCCTGCTGGCAATGTCCGTACGGCTGTTTATCAGCAATCTGAGTATGTTGTTGAATTCATTTTCACGCTAAAGCCAATTATAGTAACGTTTTGTTTTTGAACGCCTTGTCAACGATTACTTACCGGTAACTATTCAGAAGTCGCTGTTTTATTCCTCTGTTCGGCTATAAAAAAGTACCCGCAGGAACCATCGGTTTTCAGCCAGGAATTAATTACTTTTGTGATATGGATTATGCTATTTCACATCATACTGTTTTTATGCCGGCCGGGGAGTATATCCGGAAATACCGGGATGAAGATAAATTCATTGTATTTTGCCGCAGATGTAATCGTTATGATCGTTGCTGGGCTTGTCCGCCATACGATTTCGATATATCTGCAAGGATTGGCAAGTACAAATATATCTGCATAACAGGCACTCAGATCGTGCCTGATCCATCCTCTGTACCAACTATTCCTGCGGGAACAGAGAAAGAGGTCGTTATCGGCCTGTTGACAGAAGTGCGCCTTCAACTAGATTCTTGGTTGCGGTGGCTTGAAACGGAATATCCGGGTAGTCTGGCTTGTTACGCAGGGACTTGTCACCTTTGCCCTGACGATACGTGTACCCGTATCACCGGTCAGCCTTGCCGTCATCCTCATCTGATCCGTCATTCCCTGGAATCTTTCGGTTTCGATCTCGGCCGTACGGCTGAAGAATTACTTCATATTCCACTGGTATGGAGTGATGGGGTGAAATTTCCCGAATATCTGATGTTAGTCAGTGGTTTATTTACCGATGTGCCAATCGACATAAGCTTAAAACCTGCACCATAGTTTGGTTTTTCCGTTCCAGTGGTTGCGTCGGCAACCTGAAATGTGTCTGCGTGATTTTGTTGCTTTATGGTCTTATCTTTCGATCGATTCCAGCCTTTTATTTATACGCTTTAGGAATCGTTTATAAGCATCGGTGGGCTGAAATTTCTACCGGTGTTTTCAAAATAAGTTGTCTTAAAATTTGTAAAATAAATTTTATTCTCTATTTTTGAAGCGTATTGGCTTTCCTATGTCCATCCGGTATAGGAAATAAAAGGGAACCGGGTGTAAATCCCGGACAGGCCCCGCTGCTGTGAGCTTCTTTACAACGTCCGGACAATGCTTCTGCCACTGTCGTTTATACCTCCGACGGGAAGGCGTCTGGATTGGAGCAAGTCAGAAGACCTGCCATACAAGCAATCGTCTGTGCTTTCGCGGATTCAGAGCCGGACACCTGCACATATATATTACTGTACTGTTAAAACACCGGGGATAAATGCGGGTGTATGTGGGAGGCGGCAGAGTGTTCGTATTTCCTTCTGGCCTGTTTTTATTTGAAGGATCCGTCCGACGCATCCTGCCGGTGTTTTTAATTTTCTTTTGAATTTTTCAAAACAATAACCAACTTTTTTTTTATTCGATAAATTCCGTTATATTTGTGTCGGTATCAGGTTTCAGAATCGGTCATCACTGATTCAGGATTAAAATGGGAACTCCTGTGAAAATCAGGGACTATCCCCGTAGCTGTAAGTTCTATTCAAAGGTTGTACATTCGGAAGCCACTGCCGGTATGTCCGGTGGGAAGGCGTACAATCGGAACAAGTCAGAAGACCTGCCTGAGTACTTTTGTTTAATTCGTAGCTTTCGGGTGAAAGGTGACAGAATAAATGAACTGGTAAACTGTACTTGGTGTGTACAGGGCAGTGGTCATTTACATGCAATCTATCTTATCTGTGAGTTACCTTAATTCTGTTAAAATCAATGGAACAGGTAAAACTTCCGTTTAGGGCGGATATTGTCGGTAGTTTCTTGCGACCGGAACGACTGAAAAAAGCAAGAAAAGACTTCGAATCAGGCTTATTATCTCCTGCCGCACTCCAACAAATCGAGGATGAAGAAATTGAAAAATTAATAGCCGAACAAAAAGTTGTCGGCTTACAGGTTATTACAGATGGGGAATTTCGCCGTTCGTGGTGGCACCTCGACTTCTTTTGGGGATTAGGAGGCATAGAGAAAAAGGCAGTTGGGCAGGGATATGTATTTCACAATCTGGAAACCCGACCGGAATCTGTAAAAGTGACCGGGAAAATTACAGGATACAATCATCCCATGATCGCTCATTTCCGTTTCATCCAGAAACTGGCTGGCCAGGCGATACCCAAGCAAACGATTCCTTCTCCGGCACAACTTTTGGCCGAGTTGATCCGCGAGGGAAATATGGATGAAACCCTGAAAGTATATGGCCGGATAGACGGATTATTAGAAGATATAGCACAGGCCTATCGCCAGGTGATCAGTGGTTTCGCTGCAGCAGGATGTCGTTATCTCCAATTCGACGATTGCACATGGGGTATGCTTTGTGATGAAAAATTCCGCTGCAATCCACAGGTGAATGCGGAAGAAATGGCCCTCCTTTTTGCCCGGATAAACGAGATGGCTTTGAACTCAAGACCGGAAGGAATGACCATTACAATGCACGTTTGCCGGGGTAATTATCATTCTGCCTGGGCATCGTGGGGGGGGTATGAGCCGGTTGCCGAAACCTTATTCGACCTCCCGGTGGATGCTTTTTTTCTCGAATTCGACGACGAGCGTTCGGGAGGTTTTGAACCCTTACGCTTCATACAGAACCAAACTGTAGTCTTGGGATTGATTACAACCAAAAATGCTGCCCTTGAGGATAAACAGAAAGTGAAAAACCGCATTGCGGAAGCCAGCCAGTATGTTCCCCTGGAACGGCTTTGTCTGAGTCCCCAGTGTGGCTTTGCTTCTACCGAAGAGGGAAACAAACTTACCGAAAAGCAACAGTGGAACAAAATCCGGTTAATGTTAAAAATTGCACATTCCGTATGGAAAAATAAATAACGATTTATATGGATTTTTCAACATCAAAAACAGAAAATTTATTCTTGCAAATGATCCGGGAATTTGCAGAAAAAGAAGTGAAACCGTTGGCAGCAGCTGTCGACGAGGAAGAACGTTTTCCGGAAGAAACGGTAAAGAAAATGGCTGCTTTGGGAATGATGGGCATCCCATTCCCCAAAGAGTATGGCGGGGCAGGTGGCAACAACCAACTCTATTCGATGGCTGTCGAAGAATTGTCACGGGTATGTGCTACTACAGGGGTTATTGTTTCTGCACACACTTCTTTGTGCGCTTCTCCGATTTATGAGTTCGGCAATGAAGAACAACGCCGTAAATATTTGCCCCGCTTGTGTTCCGGCGAATGGATCGGAGCTTTCGGACTGACCGAACCGAATGCAGGCACGGACGCTTCGGCACAGCAAACGATGGCTGTGAAGGAAGGGGAGCATTATGTGCTCAACGGCTCCAAAATTTTTATTACCAATGCTGCTTATGCACACGTTTACATTGTCATGGCCATGACCGATAAGGCACAGGGGACGCGGGGGATTTCGGCCTTTATCGTAGAACGTGATTTTCCGGGATTCTCTATCGGTAAAAAAGAGAAAAAAATGGGCATCCGGGGATCCGCAACCTGTGAGTTGATTTTTGAAAATTGTATCGTCCCGAAAGAAAATCTGTTGGGAAAAGTGGGGGAAGGCTTCAGGATTGCAATGAAAACACTCGACGGCGGACGTATGGGAATCGCTTCACAGGCCTTGGGTATTGCTCAGGGGGCTATGGATGAAACGGTGAAGTATGTAAAAGAAAGGAAACAATTCGGACGGTCCATCGGACAGTTTCAGAATACTCAATTCCAATTGGCCGATTTGCAGACCAGGATTCAGGCTGCCCGTCTGCTGGTGCGTAAAGCAGCTTGGAAAAAGGATATGAAACAACCTTATTCTGCTGACTCTGCACAGGCTAAATTGTTTGCAGCCGAAACAGCGATGGAGGTGACGACCAAAGCAGTACAATTCCATGGAGGCTACGGTTATACCCGTGAATATCCGGTGGAACGAATGATGCGGGACGCCAAGATTACAGAAATCTATGAAGGAACGTCTGAAGTACAACGGATGGTGATTGCAGCTGCATTACTCAAATAAGAGTGGAGAAAAGATAATCGATAAATGAAAAAATGATAAACGTATGAAAATAGTAGTATGTATCAAACAGGTGCCGGATACAACAGAGATCAAATTGGACCCCGCTACGGGGACGATGATCCGGGATGGGGTGCCCAGCATTATGAATCCCGACGATAAAGGGGGACTGGAAATGGCTTTACAATTAAAAGATAAATATGGGGCGGAAGTCACGGTAATAACCATGGGGCCTCCTCAGGCCGATGATATTTTGCGTGAGGCTTTTGCTATGGGAGCTGACCGTGCTATTCATTTGAACGACCGGAAATTTGCCGGTGCCGATACTCTCGCTACGTCGAATGCGATTGCCGGCGCTTTGCGCGTGTTGGATTTTGACCTGGTAATCACCGGCCGGCAAGCCATCGACGGGGATACCGCTCAGGTAGGACCACAGATTGCCGAACATTTGGATTTACCTCAGGTGACTTATGTTGAAAACCTGGAATTTGACGGGAGCAGGACATTTACGATCCGGAAGTCCACAGAAGACGGTTTTCAGCTGGTACAGGTAGATGCGCCTTGCGTGGTGACGGTGCTGGCAACGGCTAATAAAGCCCGTTATATGTCGGTCCGGGGAATTGTGGAGGCTTATAACAAAGAAGTTGAAGTGTGGGGCTTTGAACATATCAGTGTAGAAGAAGAAAAACTAGGCTTGAAAGGATCGCCCACCCGCGTATGGAAATCATTTACCAAAGGAGCAAAAGCAGCCGGAAAGGTGTTTGAAGTGGAACCTGCCGAAGCTGCCGATATAATCGTAGAGAAATTGAAAGAAAAATTTATAATCTGATGAACAGGTAGCAACGGATTGCAGACCACAGACTGTGGTAAACCTTAAGTTTTTATACCTTGAACATATACTTTTTTTCCGGCCATTGGCTGAGGTCTGCTTCCGTTTACCGTTCATTGTTAATTTGAATACAATGGATAAATCCCAATATAAAGACGTCTGCGTGTTTGTAGAACAACGCGAAGGTATCATACAAAAAGTGGCATTGGAACTGCTGGGTAAAGCCCGGGAACTTGCCGATACCTTGAATGAGAAAGTGATCGCCTTATTGCTCGGTTATGATATGAAAGACCAGGCTCAGGAGCTGATTGCTTATGGTGCCGACATTGTCGTGTGTGTGGACGAACGTGAATTGGCAGAGTACAATACCGAGCCTTATGCACAAGCTGTCAGCCAATTTATCCGTGAACGTCATCCGGCCATCGTATTGATCGGAGCCACGACTATCGGCCGCGATCTGGGCCCCCGATTATCTGCCCGGCTGACTACCGGCCTCACGGCCGACTGTACAGGCCTGGACATTTCGCCCGAAAATGATTTGCTGATGACCCGTCCGGCTTTCGGTGGTAACCTGATGGCTACGATCATTTGTAAAGAACATCGTCCGCAAATGTCTACTGTCCGGCCGGGAGTGATGCGTACAAAACCCAAAGATCCGGCACGGCGGGGGACGATTGAAAATATGAAAGTCAGTTTCGACCCGTCGAAATTCAGAGTTAAAATTCTGAAAACGGTGAAAGAACAGAAAACCCGGATCGACATAACGGAAGCTAAAGTGCTGGTGTCAGGTGGGCGTGGTGTCGGCAGTACGGCTGGTTTTGTCATGCTGGGTCGTTTAGCGGAAACATTGAATGCCGAAGTATCTTCATCGCGGGCAATGGTCGATGCCGGGGTTATGCCCCACGAACGCCAAGTGGGGCAAACCGGAAAGACGGTCCGGCCGGATCTGTATTTTGCCCTGGGGATTTCAGGGGCTATTCAGCACCTTGCCGGTATGGAAGAATCAGAATACATCATTGCTATCAATAAAGACAAATATGCTCCGATCTTCAATGCAGCAGATTTGGGGATTGTTGGAGATGTACATAAAATTGTCCCCATATTGACAGAAAAACTCCGGAAGTAAAAATCGGAAATGAACCGGGTGTTTGTTCAATTATACTCTTTCCTTTTCTATTGGTGACGGTAGCAAGAGGAAAGAGTATTTAAGAGTAAATCAATATCTTGGCACTGATAAATCAAATTGATTGCATCTTAAATGTCAAGGCTCGTATTTTTGAAATAATCGGCTGGTAAAGATTGTCCCAGTATATTTTTACGCCTTATATTAAAAATGATTTAAAAAATTACTTAAAATAAACTTTCATCTCTCTTTTTTTGTACTTTTACCGTCGATTTTGGTGCTGCTCGTTATTTTCGTAACGGAGCGGTGAAAAGGGAATCAGGTGTGAATCCTGAACAGACCCGCTGCTGTAAGCTTTTTAAAGTCTTTGGACATTACTCACGCCACTGTTTTACATGAACGGGAAGGACGTCCGGAGATAAAGCAAGTCAGAAGACCTGCCAAGATCAGAAACTTGGTGTTCTCTGGGATTAGAATGCCGGTTGTACTGATTTTTAATTGGAATTATTCTATTGGATGTCGATGGAAAAACGTTCGATTAAATTAGTCGAAATTTCATAAAGTTTACAAAGTGATGCCCCTTACAGGACGTTTGTTAATTGACTATTGACAAATACCAGTTTACTGTAAAACAACATACTTTAGGAAATATTTACATCATATTGATTATCAATCATTCAACATTCAATTTCCCTACTCATTTCCCTTTTTTTCAGCTGTTTTTTGATGGAAGTAAAGCTTCCAATCATTGTCAATTGTTAATTGTCATCGGTCAATTATTCCTCTTGTGGAAATCCACAAAAAAATCGAAGATTTAAACGTCACACTTTTAGGACTGGATACTGAAAAATTAGGGGCTTTGGAAAAAATCGGAGGGAAGCTGTCATTGAACTGTACGGCAGAATATTTGAAGTTGCCTGCCGGTTTGAAAAATTTGAAGGTGTTTGTAGTATCGAAAGGTATAGAACGCCTGGATATCCAGGGAATAGAAATCGAGGAATTGCGATTCAGCGGTACCGGATTGGAAAATACGACGGTGATCGGTGACGATATTTTTAAAGGTAAAATCAGTTTGGATAACCTTTCGGGATATTTCCCGAAATTAGAAGGTTTCCGGGAAGTGGGAAAACTGAATATCGGTTATCTTGGCCTGAACGGAGGGAGCATTGAAATCGGTAATATCCGTAAAATTAACGGGGATTTCTCTTACTGGGCCAATTCCAATGTAAAGGCCGTCGAATTTCCTGCACTGGAAGAAGTAACCGGTAATTTTGAATTATATTCCAATATCAAGGAATACCATTTCCCCGAATTGAAGTCTATCGGAGGGAAGGCAATCATAAGTATCGACTATTATGATGAAAAGACTTTTCCGAATCTGGCGACGGTCGGGGAGGATATGATGTTTCAGACCGGATATGACTATTATGGATCGAGGGGACCGGCCGTGGTCTTGTATCCGGCTTTGAAGCAGGTTGGGGGGACATTGGAACTGCGCCCGATCGGACCAACTCCCTGGGGAGATAATGAGAATACCGATTATTTGAATCAAACCCTGGAAAATCTGGATTTCTTGTCCAGCTTGGAAAAAGTGGGGGGAATCCGGATTCATGATCATGGGAAACTAGCTTCTTACGAGGCAATTAAAAAGGCCATCCTGACCTGTCCCGAAGAGAAATGGAGTGTGGAAAATAATTTGTACAATCCGACTTACAAGCAATTGGTAGAAGACCAGCAATGGATAAAACCTGCTATTCAGGAGTAACAGATGAAGCCTGTTTTTCAACTGTGAGATTAATCAGCTGAAAAAGTTGTAAATGTAAAAAATGATAAACCTATGAAGATAAATAATTTAATATATATTGTGTTGCTTGGCATTATTGTTTCGCTGACGAGTTGCGAGGACGATGACAGCCTGTTTTCCGGAAATGAAAACTACATCACCTCATTCCGACTGGTTCAGCAGGGAGATTCCTATGCCGGGATAATTAAGGGAGATAGTCTGATTTTGAGTATCCCTGAAAATCTTTCTCTTGAGGGGGCGATAATGGAGATTTTGTGTAGTGAAAATGCCCGGATATCTCCGGATCCTGGTGAAGTTGAGGATTGGGGAAAGTTACAAAATTTTACAGTAACTGCTTACAATAATACTCAGCGTGTTTACAAGTATATAGTACGGAGAACCTTGACGGGTAGCGAAGGAGATGTTCGTCTGACTTCGGTTGAAGATTTGGAAGCCTTTGCTGCTCAGGGGATCAATAAAGTCAATGGAAATTTGGTTATCGGTAAAGAAGAAGGAACTGTGAAGGAAGACTCCCTTACTTCTTTGGCAGCTTTGGCCTCACTAAAAGAGGTTGTCGGAACGGTGACCATAAATCCGACTTATGCCGGAACTTCATTTGCCGGTTTGGAAAATTTGGAACAGGTTGGAGGATTGGTGATGGGACGTGTAATACAGAATGCAACCATTGGACTTCGGTGGATACGGGAGATTGAATTGCCAAATTTGAAAAAAGTAGCTTCAGAATTGACTTTCAGAGCTGATACCGTTGAAACGTTGAGTTTGCCTGCATTGGAAAAGGTAGGAAGAAATTTGTCGATTCAGATTAAAGATGTGAAAGATATAGATTTTTCGGCCTTATCGGTTATCGGAGAAAATTTATCCATGAAAGTGAACGGTGTCTTGAATGCTCCGGAAAAGTTGAGCTTTCCGAAATTAAGTTTGATTGGAAATCAATTAGCATTGAGTAATGTTTATAGGGTGAAAGAGTTAGCTTTCCCGGAATTAAAATCGGCGACTGCTATTAAATTGGAGCAGATGAATGCTGTTGAAACTTTGAACTTCACCCAATTGGAGCAAGTCGCCGATTATTTTGAATTGTGGTGGACGCATCAAGTAAAAGAAATGAATTTTCCTTCAGTAAAATCACTCGGTGGATTTAAAATTTATTACATTCAAAATTTGGAAAAAGTCAGTTTGGAGTCTTTGACAGAAGTCGGTCTGCGAGGATTCTGTATCGATGCATCTGATAAGATACAAGAGTTGAATTTGCCTGCATTGACGCGAGTGAAAGGTGATTTTGTTTTAACCAGAATGGCAATAACAGAGGTAAGCTCATTGAGAGCATTGAAGGAAGTGGATGGAAAATTTGATTTCTCCTCGATGAGTGCATTGACGGTTTTCGACGGTTTTCCGAATCTGACAACAGTCGGTGGTAATTTCACCCTGTCCGGTTTGGCAGTCAGCGAATTAAAGGGATTCGATGCCCTGACCTCTATCGGTGGTTCGATGAGTCTGAGTAATTTGAATGAGGTTACTTCGATTGACGCTTTCCCCGTATTGAAATCCATCGGATCACAATGTTCGCTCATTGGACTGAAAAAATTGCAGGATATTTCTTTGCTGGCCCAGTTCAAGGGAATGCATTTGAACAATTGTATTTTAAACAATTTGGATGCCTTGACTTCCTTGGATCTGACCGGCCTTGAAGTAGATGCCCTGCAGATTACCGGAAAAAATGCTTTGACGTTAAAGGGCAGTAAAACCTTGAATACGAATCTGACCATTAACGGGATTCCCGGAATTTCTTTTTCAGGAATCGAAGAGGTGCAGAATGTATCGGTAAGTAATATGCCTGCAACTATTACCGGACGGGTAGAATACAACTTCCCCGGATTAAAGAAAATAGGGACTTTGTCGGTGAGTCAGGCATATGGTGCCAGCCTGGGTGTGCTTCGTTTTCCTGATTTGACAGAGATTAGCGGAAAATTGACCCTTTCCGAAGGATTCGGACAAAAAGTACAGCCGACGGAATTTCCGGTTTTAAGGATAGTGAATAACATGACCTATACCGGAGTCTGTGATGCCCTTCGTTTTCCGGCCTTGGAGGAGGTGACGGGTGAATTGAATATCAAAACCAGCTATGTGAATGGATCTTTAGTGAGCATGTTACAGGAAATCTATACTCCCGTTTTGAAAAAAGTCGGGATATTGGTGCTGACTACTTACAGTAAAAATCAGGATAGTTGGTGTAATAATGTCCTGACTAATCTGGATTGTTTTAGAGCCCTGGAAAATGTCGGAGTGATCAATATCGAGTACCAGTTAGGCCTGGTATCTTTTAAAGGATTGGAAAAAGCAATCGGGGGATTGACGGATGATACTTCTTGGGTTGTCGGGCATAATGCTTATAATCCGACTTTCGAACAGGCTAAAAACGGAGAATTGGAACGAAATTGAGGGAAATACTTTACATCGGACGGCTCCCTGCAGCTTTTAGTTGGCAGGGGGCTTTTCGTATTTTGTAAGGAAAGGCATTTTTTGTACTTTTACGCTTCAATGGAAACAAAGGGATACCTTCAGGTTTATACCGGAAACGGTAAAGGTAAGACAACGGCTGCATTCGGTTTGGCGGTACGTGCTTTATGTGCTGGTAAACGGGTGTTTATCGGGCAGTTTGTCAAAAGCATGAAATATAACGAAACCCGGCTGGAAGCCTGTTTCCCCGGGCGGTTGGCGGTCCGGCAGTTTGGAAGAGGATGTTTCCTTGATCACCGGCCCGAAGACGAAGACGTACGCCTTGTCCAGGAAGGACTCCGGGAATGTGCGGCAATACTGGCTTCGGGTGAATGGGACCTGGTCATCCTGGACGAACTGACTATAGCTGTGTATTTTGGTTTGCTCTCCGATAAAGAAATACTGGAAGTCATCGGGCTGCGTGACACAGGGACAGAGGTGGTGATTACCGGGCGTTATGCTTCCGAAGCTTTGCTGGCTTTGGCTGACCTCGTGACAGAAATGCGTGAAGTGAAACATTATTATACCCGGGGAGTATTGTCCCGGGATGGATTTGATCATTGAGATATGGATAGATTGATGCGGTTTTGGTTGCTGGGGCTGTTGTTGGCTCTTGGTGTAGGTTGTAAAAGTAGGCATTCGGCTTCTGCAGGAGATGCTTTGTCCGCGCTCCGGATGGAATATGCCGGGCGGATTCGGATAGATTCGAGTGAACATTATATATTGGTGCGGGTACAAAACCCTTGGGATACGGCCCGGATTTTACATACCTATGTTTTGGTCGGCCGGGAAACTGAATTGCCGGAAGGATTGCCTGAAGGGACCTTGGTCCGGACGCCGGTGGAAAAAGCATTGGTATATTCTTCGGTACATTGCGGGCTTCTGTCCGAACTGGGGGCAATCGATCGGATTGGTGGAATATGTGATCTGCAATATATCGAAATACCTGAAATACAAAATCGTTGTGCTTCCGGGCGAATGGTCGACGCCGGAAATACTATGAATCCGGATATTGAAAAAATAATCGACTTTCATCCTGATGCTATCCTGCTCTCCCCTTTTGAAAATAGTGGAGGTTATGGCCGGATTGAAAAATTAGGGATACCGGTTATCGAATGTGCCGATTATATGGAGACCTCTCCTTTGGGGCGGTCTGAATGGATGCGTTTTTTCGGTTTGCTTTTCGGGAAACGGCGGCAGGCTGATTCGTTATTCACTGCTGTCCGTGCGGATTATTTACGGCTGTGTGATTTGGTCAAGTCTGTAAATCAGCGGCCGACGGTGATATCTGAATTGAAAAGCGGTTCCGCCTGGTATGTACCCGGAGGAAAAAGCACGACCGGACGGTTGTATCAGGATGCCGGGGCTACTTATATGTGGGCGGAGGACGAACATAGCGGTTCGATTCCTTTGTCTTTTGAAACGGTATTTGACCGAGGGCAGGATGCCGATTTTTGGTTATTCAAATACAACCGGCAACAAGATAAAACCCTGACCGAATTAAAGTCCGACTACGCTTCATATGCCGGTTTCCGGGCCTTTCAAACCGGGCAGGTGTATGGATGTAATTCGGGACAGGTACCTTTTTATACAGAGACCCCTTTTCATCCCGAACGGCTGTTGGAAGATCTGATCCGGATTTTTCACCCGGGAGTGTTACCGGCAGGAGAGTGCCGTTATTTTAAAAGATTGGAAAAATGAAATCTTTACCATCCGGATGGAAATATAGTATCGGTTTGATCGTATCGATCCTTCTGTTGTTCGCGGCGAACTTATGGGTAGGCTCGGTACGTATTCCTGCAGGCGCAGTATGGGATATTTTGTGCGGACATGCCGTAGAACGGGAGAGCTGGCGGTTCATTTTGCTGGAATCGCGTATTCCGCAAGGGATAACTGCTTTGTTGTGTGGAGCAGCCTTGGCTGTCTCGGGGTTGATGTTGCAAACCGTTTTCAGTAATCCGCTGGCAGGACCTTCGATATTGGGGATCAATACCGGGGCCAGCCTGGGCGTGGCCTTGGTGATGTTGCTCGGTGGAGGAAGTATTACTGCCGGGGTTTTCAGTATATCCGGTTTTCTGGCGGTATTGGCCGGAGCTTTTGCCGGGGCTATGATCGTCATGGGAATCTTGCTGTTCTTTTCTGCTTTTACAAAGAATAATTTGATGCTACTTATTATTGGGATCATGATCGGATACATCACCTCCTCGGTGATTTCATTATTGAATTTTTTCTCTACGGCCGAAGGAGTACATTCTTATATGATCTGGGGATTGGGAAATTTCAGCGGAGTGTCTTCCGGGCAATTGCCTGTATTTATCGTTTCGATTACCGCCGGTTTGGTTTTATCGGTCATGTTGATCAAACCTTTGAATGCCTTATTGTTGGGAAACCGGTATGCTGAAAATCTGGGTGTGAATGTGCGGCTTACCCGCAATCTGTTATTGATTGCGACCGGTATGCTGACGGCAATAACAACCGCCTTTTGCGGGCCTATCGCTTTTATCGGATTGGCCGTGCCGCATATTGCCCGCTTGATGCTGGGTACTTCGAACCACAATTCCCTGATGCCTGTGACCTTATTGCTGGGAGGGGCGGTAGCCCTGTTGTGTAATCTGATCAGTGTATTACCCGGCGAAACGGGGATTTTGCCATTGAACGCCATCACTCCCGTTTTGGGTGCTCCCGTCATTATCTATATTCTGGTCAAACAGCGTAAAATTCAATATTTCAATTGACTATGGAAACTTTACCTGTAATTGCAGCCCGTCAATTGGCTATCGGCTACTCTCATGGTAAGAACGGTTCTACAGTGGTACACCGGGATCTGTCTTTCGATTTGTGGGCGGGAGAGTTGACTTGTCTGTTAGGTCCTAACGGGGCAGGCAAATCTACTCTGTTGCGTACTCTTTCGGCTTTTCAATTGCCTTTGGAAGGTGAATTATGGCTTGAAGGACGTCCGCTGAGGGATTATTCCGAACGGGAAAAATCGCGCAAGATCGGCGTCGTACTGACCGATAAGACACAGGCCGGCGGATTGACCGTATATGAACTGGTAAGCTTGGGGCGTCAGCCCCATACCGGATTCTGGGGCCGTTTGAACCGGGAAGATCATAAGCTCGTCGAAGAGGCTCTTACGGCAGTGGGAATATCCCATAAAGCTGCAAATTACGTGGCCGAATTGTCGGACGGGGAACGGCAGAAAGTGATGATCGCCAAAGCATTGGTGCAGGAATGTCCGTTGATTTTGCTCGATGAACCCACAGCTTTCCTGGATGTGGTAAGCCGTATCGAGATCATGACTTTATTGCATACCATTGCCCGCGAACAACATAAGACCATTCTGCTGTCTACCCACGATATCGACCAGGCACTGATCCAGGCCGACCGGCTGTGGTTGCTCGCGCCCGGAAAAGGATTGCAGTGTGGCGTTACGGAGGATATGGTCTTTAACGATGGACTGGACTGTTTGTTCGATCACCGGAAAATATGTTTTGACCGGGGACGTGGGGGCTATTTCCCCATCGTACAGGATTATCAGGAAGTCGTCGTCAGGACGGACGATCCCTGCCTTTGGCATTGGTGTGTCAATGCTCTGAATCGTTTTGGCTATTCCGGTCTGCCCGGAAATGCCGATAGAAAAAATTTACCCGTATTGACGGTTACTTCCCCGCATGAAATGAGTTGGGAAAAAAATGGAATGTCTACTATACTGACTTCTTTCGAGGACTTGACCGGATTATTGAAAAAATGACCGGGAAGGTTTTTGAATAAAAAGAAAACGGTGCGCATCAGTTTTTACCTGTTGGCACCGTTTTAACTTTTTATTTATTTGCTTCTGCAGCTTTGATCAATCGGGGGATGGGGGATACATTGACCATAGACGTGTAATCGATGGGAGAAAGTGTCCATACATCCCAGGAGAGATTTTCAAGTTGGCGATTGTCGACAAATGTCTGAGAATATTCAAAGTCGGCAGCTGTCGGCACCTGATTGCCCGAACCGAGCCAGTAGGTGGTATAGGCATCGTTCGATCCCATCCAATAATCGGCTGCATCTAACGGTTTCAATTCGTCAGAATCGTATTCGGAGAGTTCGTAGAGCCCGTTTGTAAAATCAGCTTGTGTCAGATGTAAAGTAGAACTTTTCAGTTCGATTTTACCGTCGTTATTACCGTCATAACCGAATCCTTTGATATAATTTCCTGATAAGGCGACATAAAGGCGGGGATCGTTCTTGGCAATAGCTTTGAGCATATCGATTCCTGTAAAAGTTTCCGTTTTATTCCAACGATATCCCCAGGCAATGAAAAAAACTTCCTGGTCTGCCGGTTCTTGCAGATGCTCCCCTGTAACCCATTGAATGGCAAAGACCGAGGTGTTTTCTCCGTTACCGGTCCAATTTTTCAGATCGGAGATCGCGAACCGATTACCGTTGACCTTCAGAAATAAGGTGTCGGAATCCTTGCCGTCTTGATTGGTTGCGGTCAGGATAATTTCAAAACTACCGGGGTCCTGAGAGGTGAAACGATAGATTGAGTCTGTGGAAACCGTTTTTTTGTTCAGTTGCCACTGGAAAGTGGTCTGTAACGGATTGTTCAGAATCGCTTTTAACTCGATCGTTTCACCCGGTAAACAGGTGGTTTGCCCACTCGGATTTCCGATAGAAACCTGAGGCGGAGTAGGAAGATACGGATCTTTTTTGTTGTCGTCACTACAGGAGGTCGATAGACCTGTAAGCAGACTCCAGAATAGAAATAAAGAATAGTATTTTTTCATTTACAAAATTCTTTTATTGAAAATTATAAGTAAAGAATGTTCCGGCTGGATAATTGGTATGATTCTTATAATTGGCGCTCAATTTCGGTTCGGTTTCGCTGAAATCGAATACACTGATGTGGTTGATCAGACGGTCGTTACCCCACCCTTTGATTGTATTCAGATAGACTTCGCCTGTAACCGGATTGACGGCTATGGTATTGTAAACACTAGTTGTTGTCACGATGTTTGCCGCATCGACCATCAGATCCGTCTGGTTTTTACTAAAAATGTGACGATAGATTTTGGTACCTGTGCCGTTCATGTACAAAGTATCTCCTTGTGCTGTAATACACGGAGTAGAAGTGTATGAGGCCGACTGAGTGCTAATGGCATCTCCCGGTAAAGTATTGGTTTTGATAATAGTATAATTTTGGGCATCGACCTTAGAGATTTCCCCGGCCGAAGTGGATACCCACAAGTTACCGTCCGACGATTTGACGACTCCTCTGACCGGATCATTGAATTCTATCGATTTGGAGATTTTGTTTTTTCCTTTTTCGATCACAAGGACGTTATTTCCTGCTGCAGCGAATATTTTCCCTTCCGTTACAGCCATGGTATTCTTATTAGCCCTTTCAGCTCCCTCGATGAGAAAGAGTTCGCCGCTGGATGGGTGGAATACCTTAATTCCTTCGTTGTCGCGCAGATAGATATCATCGTCTCCCAGTACGGCAACATGAGTCGGACTGCTTACTTTATCTTCCAGTTCGGTTTTATAGCCGGCTTCTTTTTTCAGGGTTTCTGCATTGGCAACGATAAGATAACCGTCGTCTCCGCTTTTTTGTGAAATGATATACAGTTTGTTGTTGGCGATAAATAAGTCTTGGGAAAGAAGGCTCAGCATGCTGCCGTTTGCTTTGTAATAGGCACTGTCCGTGAGAATACCTTTCGGGCTGATGAATATCAATGTAGAAGGATCGGCCTGGTAACCTTCATTTAAAACAAAAGTACCGTATTTGTATTTACCGTACACTTCGATGGATGTTGTGGCAGAAGTCACTCCATCGGCATTGGTCGCGGTTAATTTAACATCGTAGGTCCCCAATTCGTTCATTTTGAAAGTAAATACTGTATCCTTAGAGACTTCATTTCCTTTGACGGACCAGCTCAGTGTGGTTGGCAGCGGACTTTCTACTTTCGCTTTCAGTACGATAGAGTCTTCCTGAGGCATTGCGAACACTCCGTTTACACTCTCGATAGATACTTCGGGAGGAACCGGATATTTGTCGTCATCGTCACATGATGCGAATATTCCTGCTAACAGGAGGCAAACTAAAAGCGTAAAATTAATTTTTTTCATGGTTTCTATTTATTTAAAGGATTTATATGATTCAATTAAAATTCGAATAAAAGCGAGAACAAGCAATTACGCAAAGGCATGGGATAATATTGGGTCGACTCATAGTAGGTATCGAACAGGTTATCTATCCGCATCTGAGGGGTTAGGCTTGTCCCATTCCGGAAGGAGTAGCGGTAACCGAGCAAGAGGTTATGTACGGAATAGGGATCCGTGGCATATGATTCGTCGGTAGTAATGAAACGCCGGCCGGTGTAGGTCATCTGCCAGACGAAAAAAGCATCTTTATAATCGATATTCCAGCGCAGATTCCACTTGAATCGCGGTACATATGGAATTTGCCGCATATAGGCGTTGTCGTCTACGTGTTGTTTCTTGCGGGTCCGGGATTGTGACCAGCTGTAATTACCCGAAAGAGAAGATACGAGTTCCCCGTAGTGGAAAGTGGTTTTTCCATAAAGTTCCACGCCATAGGAACGTACGTTTCGTTTGTTTTGCGGAGTCCACACCCATTGGTTTCCGTCTTTGGGGAGCCAAAGGATCCAGTTGTCGATGTTCATTAGATAACCGGAAACTTCGGCATCGAATAAGAGATGTTTGTTTATACTCTTCCGGTAAGAAATAGAAGCATCGTAAGAATACCCCTCTTCCGGCTTTACATCCGGATTACCGCCGGGGCGCCAATATAGGTCGTTCATACTGGGGAAACGATAATTATAAGCAGTACTTCCTTTCAATTTTAATTCTTTTTTCAATAGATTGAATACTATTCCTGCCGACCAGGTGGATACATTCCGATTGTCGTTATGTTCGAACATATATTGTCCGTTGATCATCATCCACCGGATAGGCGTCCACAAAGCGGAAGTTTGCCAGGAGAGTATGTTACGGTGGTGGCTGAAAGGGGATTCCACCTGAGGAATATCAAAATCGATACCGTCGAGCGTATATTTCGATGAGTCGATGTCTATGTAGCTACTCACCCGGATCAGGTCGTGAGAATAGGTTAACGTCGTGTTGAGAATAAGCTTATCGGTCGGGGAGTACGTATAATCGGCCACGACCTGTGCCGTGTTAGAGCGGTTTTTGTTTCCCTTGGGATCGAATAAACCTCCGTCATACCGGATATCGTAAGTTTGGCAGAAATACAGCCAGGCAGCCTTTACATGTAATTCATGGATACCCCGGCTGAAATCCAGTCCGGCATATCCCCGGAAATTATTTTCCTCCTGATCCTCCTGGGAGCGGTTGACTACACCGAGCGGTTGGGGGAGGTTACGGTGATTTTTCTGATACCAGGCGACAGCTGTCAGGCGGGTGTAGGGAGATACTCTGAAATAGCCTTCCTGCATAATTCCGAATTGAGAGTAAGCGGCATCCTGCCTTTTTTCACGGAAAGGAGTATTGGTCAGCACTTTATTCAGATAGGTATAGTCGTTGTCGGAATGCTGATAATATAACCGTGTCTTTGAGGCCGATTTATTACCGCTTATATTCGCCTGTCCACCGACGGTATATGTGTTGTACGATCCATACTCTGCCAGTACCCGTCCATTTACGCCTCGGTTCCAATCGGTGTCTGTGAATAAATTCACACTACCTCCGATAGCTCCGGTACCGTTTTTTACATGGCTGCTGCCATAGTACAGGTTGATGTTATCTGTAAAAAAGACCGGGATCTGTGAAAAATCGAAAGTACCCGATAAAGGAGGTGTGATATTGATCCCGTTCCAGTTTACCCGTGTTTGGGAAGCGCTGGTTCCACGGAAAGAAGCTGTCGATAATGCTCCTGTTCCCAGACTCTTGATGTAAATAGAGGTATGGTCGGTCAGGAGTTCGGCCAGCGAGCGGGTTTTGTTGGCTTGTAAAATGGCTGGAGAAATATGGGTTACCCGGGCTCCTGCGTTTGCCTCGTTGGCGTGTTGTATACGTTGGCGGATGACCTGCACGGTGTCTAATGTGCCGTATAGGGTGATCGAATCCCGGGATTGGGCAGGAGTACGGAATCCCGACCCAAGGAATATGCCGAGGTATAAAATGAAGATCAGACTCTTGTATAGGTTCATATCGCTAGGCTAATTAGGGGAAATACACTTGGCTAGGATAGATACCGACTCGAAAATTCCGGATAGAACCGTCTTTTTTGTAATTCCGGATATAACCGCGTTGTGCACTGTAATCCAGACAGTCACATAGATAGACCTCTCCTTGCGGACTGACTGAAAACCCATACATCATATCGATTCCGGGAAGATCGAGGTAGTGTTCGAATTCTCCTGTACCGATATTCATCCGGTAAACACTTTGGACAGAGGTAATCCCTGCTGCCGTGTTACTTTTACAGGTTTTGACGTTGAAATAAATCCAGTTCAGTGTAGGATCGATATCCGTGCGATTATAGGTGATTGTACCGATTACGTCTCCTGCTTGTGGATTTGCCTTTTCACTGATGGGAAGGGTATAAGAGACCTCGACTTTTTCTTGGTGGGGGTCGATACAAACCAATTCTATTCCGCAGACTCGATTCCCCTCCCGGATGTTCATCAAGGCCCATACTCTTTGGTATTTATCGACCAGCATCCGGCAGGTTTTGGTATTTTCGTCGTTTTTTACTTCCGGGATGACCCGGACAGCTTTTTTGCTGATATTGTCGGTATCGAAGACATATATTCCGCCGGTAGTCATTCCGAAGATTTTATTATCTACCGTTACCAGATATTCGACCGATCGCGGTATGGAGATATATTCCAGAGGTTCGCCATAAGGTTCCACAGTCCGGATACGCACCAGTTGTCTCTCCAGATCGGATACGATAGCTTCTGTCGGGGAAATGGCTACGATCTGGCGTGGAAATCCCGCTTGGGTATAGAGGATTGTACCGACGGAACCGAACGTTTCGGGATCTATAACCTCGATTTTTTGGAGTTGTCCAAAGTCACAAAATATTTACCGTTGATCTTGGTGATGGATTGGGCCACATCACCCAGCGGTCGGTGATTCACTTCCCGGAAAATATCCGGAATGACTGATCCGTCTTTGTTTAAAACGGAGATACCGCCCATATTCTGATTGATTCCCCCTTCATTGAGAACAAGGGCTTCGATATTACCTTGGCTTACCGGCCCGTAGGGATAATCCGTTCCTGCGGAATCACAGGCTGTGAATAGCCCTGCTATTACGGCAAATATGAAAAAACAGAGAATTTTTTTGAATAGCATGATTTACTGACGTTTATGTTCTTCTTCCCTTTGAACGTTAAACAAATGAATCACGTGGCAGGTCTTCTGACTTGTTTCCTTTTCGGTTTCCTTCCCATTCCAAACGAGGAACAGTGGATAAAGCACGTCCGAAAAGTGTTATGAAACTTACAGCAGTGGATCTGTTCAGGATTTACACCTGATTCCCTTTTCATTGCCGGACGAGACAACGATCCGGCAACTCCACGCAATTTTTATGTGATGGCAAAGATATATAAATCATTTTATAAGGGAAATGATATTTTGTGAATGTTTGTTAGTCCACAGGGACGGAGGCAATACTTTGTGCTGAACGGTTATTTTGGGAAAAACCTTTAGAATTTCTTTAAAATCGGGCTTTTATCCTTGTACAGGCAATGAAGTAAAACCTGTTCTGAACGGAAAACATGTCAAACCGATTATTTCAATGATGAAAACAAGATGGATTATCTCTTTTGCCCGACTTCCTGTTTCTGTGAAAAATCCAAATGCGCCCCTGTCGAAGGGAATATCGTGCCGGAGTTGATCGGTACGAATAATAGCGATAAGCAGATTGGGGAATTAGATGATATATGCAAATTATTCAAAATTAATAAACATGATTTATTGGTTTTACCGGAATAAAATTGCAGCTTTGTTCGGGATTGATCGGGTGGGAAAGATTTTGACAGACTATTTATCCGATACTTTATGAAAATAGAGAAAGTACATGCGGTCTATTTTAGTCCGACAGGCACAACTAAAACAGTGATTACCCATTTGGTAAAATGTATCACTACGTTATTACCGGAAGTCGTGACGGAAGTGAAAGACTTTACGTTGCCGTCGGGGCGGAAGAAAGTGCCTGATATTCGGGAATCGGAGTTGGCTATTGTCGGTCTGCCTGTTTACGCCGGCCGTTTACCGAATCTGTTATTGAACTACTTGACCACCTGGCAGAGTAATGGGGCCTGGGCGGTACCTGTTGTGGTTTATGGGAATCGGTCCTATGGGAATGCGCTCGTCGAACTGTATGATATTTTAAGATATAGAGGGTTTCATCCGATAGCTGCTGCGGCTTTTGTCGGTCAGCATTCTTTCACGACCCGGTTGGCTACCGGGCGTCCCGACCGGGAAGATCTGGAAAAGGCAGAACAGTTTTCGGCAGAGATCGTGAGAAGAATATTGCAACCAGGAGAATTTACCGGAATAAAGATTCCGGGACAAGGGGCTCCTGATTACGGTGGATATTATAAACCCAAAGGAAGGGATGAAGAGGTGGTGAATTTCCTGAAAGCAAAACCTGTTACGACCGATGCGTGCATCGATTGCAGACGTTGTGCAAAAGTTTGTCCTATGGGGGCTATCCGGCAGGATCATCCTTCTGAGGTTTCCGGTATTTGTATCAAGTGTAATGCTTGTGTAAAACAATGTCCTGTACATGCCAAACAGTTGATGGATGAAGCTTACCTAAGTCATGTCGGTTTTCTTGAAAATAGATATACCTCGAGGGCAAGAATCGAATTATTTTAATCGATCTAAATACTTGGTATATGAAGACCGGTCTTTATACGAAACTGATTTTGAAGGTAATCGCTGGCTGTTTGCTTATCACTGTCATCCGGGGTATTCATTTCTGGAATTACCCGTTAATATAAAAGATATCGAGATGCATGTCGATATTAAGTCCGCCAGTACAAGAGATGAAATGAATGTGAAGGTATCCGGTTCATACTAAAAATAGGGGAATTGTTTTTGAGGATTTTTTTTATGGCATGGAGCTTTGCGCTCCCCGGTGATTTCTTATATGTCTTGATTTTTTCGCTGGTTGCGGATAAATTTATTCCGGTATTCTGCCGGGAAATTATTTTCATGGTGTTTGACGAATCGTTTCAGGTAGGATTGACCGGAGATCTAAGAAGGACGGTATGTCCGTTTATGTCAGATCATTGAGGGTACAGTGCTGAACAGCCATTCAGGTTAATGCCGGAACCCCTGAAGCTTATCCCTTTCCAAACCGCTATGAGATAATGACAAGTAATGTCCGATAAAGATCTTAAGTTAAACAAAAGAGGGGGCTTTCCCCATTCTCTTTTCAGTCCGCCAAAACAGCCAAACAGCCAGAAGGAGGGAAAGAATGTCTGCTACAGGTTGTGCCGCTTCCGCCCCGATCGCCTGCAAGGTGTTGATATAAATAAACAGGATACCCATCACTGGTCCCGACAGCAGCAACGTCCGGACGAGCGGTGTACCATATTCCCGAATTCCTTCCGAATCAATGACACAACTGATCAGTTCTTCGGAAAACACTCCGCAAAGCAAGGTCAGTATCACGCCCATACCAATCCTGCGAAGCATGACAGACGTATGACTGCCTGAGACGGTCCCACTGTTTCTTTTCTCATATTGAAACAGGCTATGGATATGGTCAGGTGGGAGTCTTTACCCGTCAGCAAGATAACGTAATATGCGTTGCTGCCGTATAACCGATGGCCGTAGCCCATGCCGCACCGGCAATCCTGTAGCCGAGCCATAGGATAAACAAGCGATTGAGTACGATATTCTGTATGGTACCTATCAGTATTCCGTTCAGTGCCTCTGTCGATTTCCCTTTGGCACGGACAAGGTTGCTGAAAGCTGTGGAGACGATGACGAAAGGAGTACTCCACGCTACATACCCGTATTTCAAGAATCTCCCTACAGCCGTCTCTATGATTTTTTTTAACAGATTACGGTTTATAATCCTTTTCCATTTTTTACAAAGGTCGTCTTTGGATATTCGGAACATTAATGGGTGTTCTCCGTTTGAAAGTGTTTTTGATTTGTAACAAACCACTGAAATAGAGGCGTTCATGGCTAAAGTTGGTTTAAACCTCGGTTTAAACTCGACCGTCAAAAACCACAAAAAGAAAAAAGGTAGCTACTTTCGTAACTACCTCATTCAGAGAGCGGAAAACGGGACTCAAACCCGCGACCCCCAGCTTGGAAGGCTAGTGCTCTATCGACTGAGCTATTTCCGCAAATGTATTGTTCCTCACACACAAGCCGGACTCACTATGCTTTTTCGATCCGTAATGGGGGGAGGCATAAACAAATTTTAAACTAATAACTATTTCTAATAGCTGTAATTTAAAATTTGTGGGCAGTGATGGATTCGAACCACCGAAGGCTACGCCAGCTGAGTTACAGTCAGCCCCATTTGGCCACTCTGGTAACTGCCCTTAATTGTAAAAGAACTCTCTCTTTTTGCGGGTACAAATGTATGCTTTTTTTCTGTTAACTGCAAAATTTTTGACTCTAAAAATGCGAATAATAAATGAGATTTTTTTTTGAAAGATACTATAATTCTGTGTGTCAGGTTACAAATCGTCTTATTTTTATTTTGTGGTAGGATCGTTTGATTCTTTGCCTGCTTTTATCGTAGGGTAAACCTCCTGGCTTTTTCTCGACAAGCAGTATTTCTACTCAGATGAATTTTTAGAAGAGGCTAATATTGTCAATCTGATTTTCAGACTTTGATAGATAAAAGAAAATCCCCAAAGTTCAATGACCGATCTTTGGAGATTTTCCGATTACTTGTAAGTCAGTTCGATGCTGCGCGTTGTATTGGCCGAATCGTTATATTTGACGATCATTTTTATCGGTTTTTCATAGCCTTCGGTGAGCTTCTGTATGGGGAAAGAAACTGTACCGAAATAGAGTTTATCCCGGGAATCTCCGAAATCATTGTGCCGGAATTCGAAGATGAGACGGTCGTCTTCGGTGGGGCATTGTAATAAATTTACCATATGTGTTTTGCCTGTACTGGGATTCAGATGGGCAGCAAACATAAACTCAAAGTTCAGGAATCCATGAGCGAACCAGGAATTGACGATCTTTACCGGAGCGTTTCCGACACTGTCCAAAATCGTTTCGTCGTACGGAAGAATGGATTTGGTCAGAATTGTGTCGGCATAGACAATCCGGGCATATAAATTCGTATCCTGTTCTTCCAGAATGTTGAATCGTATCCGTAGACGGGTACTGTCGTTCAGTTTTTCAGGATTGAAGTAATATTCCCGGGGATAGAGCAGATAACCATCGTCTAGCTTGACGGTAAACTTTTCGTCGCCTGATTTACTGACCAGGCCATAACCTTCATAATAGGTTTCATAATCATCCTTGCAACCGGTGAAGGAAAAAACAAGGGGGATCAGGATAAGAACGATCCCCGAAGTTAGATTGAAATGTTTATTTTTCATGTTTTTATTTTTAGTTGTTTTCTGTTATAAAGATGAAAACTAACTAAAAAGGTTGCGTGGCCTGAAAGTTAAAATAATTTTTTTCTCAAAGAAAAAATGAACTCTAATCCACCGTCTTTCCGGTTCTTAGCCGTGATTTGGCCTTTGTGAAACAATACGGCATTTTTTACGATGGAGAGGCCCAGACCCGATCCGCCCGTTTTCCGGCTTCTGCCTTGATTCACCCGGTAGAAACGGTCGAAAATACGTTCCAGGTGTTCTTCTTCGATTCCCCGGCCGGTATCGTAGAATGAAAAATAGTAAAATTCGCTGTCTTCCATATAATTGTCGATACCGATCGTGATATTTTCTCCGGCATAGTTGATCGCATTGTCGATCAGGTTCCTGAAAATGGAATAAAGTAGGGTATGGTTACCTTCGATTTCAACTTTCGGGCCGATATGATTGTGAACGACGATGTGATTGTGTTGTAAGGATACTTCCAGGTCGGTGGTCACTTCGTCGATGGTCGTTCGGATATTGATCGTTTCTTTCTCGAATAGGTCGGAGGCTTCTTCGGTCTTGGTGATCAAAGCCACGTCGCGAATTAATTCGGATAAGCGAAGAATTTGAATATAAGCCCTCTCCAGGAAAAATTTCTGCTTGACAGGTTCCAGGTGTTCCTGTTCGAGAATAGTTTCGATGTAACCGCGGATACTGCTGACCGGAGTTTTTAATTCGTGTGCGATATTATTGGTCATCTCTTGTTTCAGCAGCCTGTTTTTTTCTGCCGAGGTGACGTTGTTCAACGTGATTTCGTAACTGTTGTCGTAGAAAATAAGTAACCTCACAGCGAAATGTTTCCCGTTTTTGGCAATTTTTCCTTGCCAGATCGGAATCGATTTGGCCTGAGGATTGACCGGTGTGTTCTTTTGCAGAAAAAATTCGGCTTCTTTGAATTCAGGTGCCTGGAAAATATGATCTACATCAAAGGTAGGTTCGTCTAAAATAGTGTTTACATATTGGATGAAATGGGTGTTGGCATATATCTTTTTGTGATCTGCCGAGAAAATACAAATACCTTCATCGGAATGGTGAAAGTGGCGTAACAGTTTTTCCCTTTCCTGATTGAGCTGATCTTTGCTCTTTTTCAGCATCTTGTAGTTGTCGACGATCTTATGACCGATTTCTCCCAGTTCGGTATCGGGGAAATCGATTTTGTCGTAATCCGGTTGGCTGTGTTCGGCCGTGATGATAAATTCGTTCAGGCCGGATACGGCTTTCCCGAAACGATCTGCCAGATATAACAAAGAAATCAGGGTAGTAAAAAACAAGAGCAGAATGAAATAAGTGAAGATTTCGTCAGCTTTCAGGATATTCTGTACCTGATCGGTATAAGGTAGAGCTACCCGTACGAAATAGTTGTTGAAAAGGCGGGCATCGTAATAATAATCGATACCGGTAGTCTCCGATTTACGAATATTCGTACCGTTGCTTTGGGTTAATGCTTGTGCTATTTCCGGTCGGGACAAGTGATTTTCTACCGTTTCTTCCTCGTCGATATCGTTGTCGTAAAGCACTTTTCCCTGGCGGTCGATAATGCTTACCCGTAATCCTCGGGGGAGTAAGGGAAGCAAATTATTTAACGAATCCAGCCGTTTATCTGCGATCAGACGGTGACTATCGACATAGTTGGCGATGATTTCTGCATAAGCATTGAGACTGGCTTTGAAGTTCTCTGACTTATACATTTTCTCCCTGTTCTGTTGCACTGCAACGATGATGACTGTAAATATGGTAAATACAATCAGAAAATACAGGAAAATCTTCTTTTTATAAGTAAAGTGCATAAAAAAGTAAAAAGTAAAAGGTTAAAGGTAAAAAGCTAAAAAAAGCTATAAGCTAAAGGCTGAAAGCTGAAAATTGTGGACCAGGAGTTGAAGGCTTTTAGCTTAAAGCCTTTAGCCTTTTCAGCATTCCAGGCAGTAACCGTACCCCGAACGGTTGGCGATATGTTTACCGAAAGCTCCGAGTTTTTTTCTGAGCCGGGTGATGTGGACGTCTACCGTTCTCTCCAATACATAGCCGTCTTCTTGCCAGGCTTTGCCCAGAATATCTTCCCGTGAAAAGACCCGGTTGGGAGCTTTGGCCATCATACTGAGTATTTCGAATTCTTTTTTGGTTAAAAGGATCTGCTGCTCATTGAGGTATACGGTCTTGCTGTTGAGGTCCAGAGTGAGTTCTCCGATTTCGATCGTTTTCTTTTTTTCCGGTAGTGCGATATTACCGGCCCTTTTCAATACTGCTTTTACCCGGGCGGCAACTTCTTTGATCGAGAAGGGTTTGGCGATATAATCGTCTCCGCCGATACTGAATCCGGTCAACATATCGTTTTCGGTATCCTTAGCGGTCAGGAAGATGATCGGGGTATTCATATGCATTTCTTTGCGGACTTTTTCGGCCATTTTGAATCCGGACATACCTTCCATCATGACATCCAGTAGAATTAGTTCATGTTCATCGGTCAGCAGTTTTAAGGCTTCTTCGGCTGAATTTGCGATGTCTACTGCAAAACCTTCACTTTCCAGATTGAATTGAAGGATTTCACATAAATCTTCTTCATCGTCGACTACTAATATTTTATTCCGTTCCATATATTTTGTCATTCAAAATCGTTCATTATTCTTTTCTCATTTTTTAACCTTCACTTCCTGCCAGTAGCAGGTCTTCGTCCGGTTTCGGCCAATGTTTGATATTCTTTCCTTCGATCAGGTAAATAGCGGCTTCTGCAATATTGGTCGCATTATCTCCGATCCGCTCGATGTTATAGGCCATGCTGTTGATGCATAGGGCATCCGTTACTTCTTGTTGCGATAATATCTTATCGAAACATTGTGTCGGGAGATGCTGGCCGATAAAATGATGCAGTTCGTCGACCTGGTCATCCGTCTCGATCGTTTCTTTCGCTAACTGGATATCCTCACATGTAAAAGCAAATATAGCATTTTGTGTCATACTTTCAGTGAGTGAGAGCATCTTTAGTAAATCCTTTTTATAGGTTGTGAACAGACAGTCGTCGACTGCTATTTTTTTCATGAAATGGGAAACATTCAGAATCAGATCTCCGATCCGTTCGAGATAAGCGGTCATATCGTAGTAAGAGATGATCATCCTCAGATTCGTGGCCCGCGGACTGTAAAGCACGATCATATTGATCACTTCGTTGCGGATTTTGACCTCTATACTGTCGATGATCCGTTCGTTATTGTTGATCTCTGTATATATCTCCTCTTTGTGGTTGTCGTCCATTAATTGCTTGGTCAGATTCAGCTGGCGGATGACAATCTTTGCTAATACCTGAAAATCTTCGGTTATCCGGCTGAATACTTTTTCTTTTAAAGTTGGCATAATAGGAATTATTTTTTTTGTTTTTTACATCGGTTTATCCGAATTGTCCGGTCAGATATTCTTCGGTCCGTTTATCCCGGGGATTGGTAAACATAATCCGGGTTTTGTCGTATTCGATCAGTTCGCCGAGATACATAAACATCGAATAGTCTGAAATACGGGCAGCTTGCGACATGTTGTGGGTGACGATGATAATGGTAAATTCTTTTTTCAGCTCGAGTAACAATTCTTCGATCCGGTTGGTGGCGATAGGATCGAGGGCGGAGGTCGGCTCGTCCATCAGTAATACTTCCGGTTTTAAGGCCAGGGCCCGTGCAATGCATAGCCGCTGTTGCTGACCTCCTGATAAGAAAGTGCCTTTCTTGAACAGAGCGTCTTTCACTTCATTCCACAGCCCGACGTTGGTCAGACAAGTCTCTACAATTTCTTCTTTTTCTTTTTTCTTCAGGCGGATGCCATTGAGTTTGTAACCGGCGATCACATTATCGAAAATACTCATAGTGGGAAAAGGATTAGGGCGCTGAAATACCATGCCCGCCATACGCCTGACCTCCATGGGGTTCATCTTTAAAATGTTGCGGTTGTCCATCAGAATTTCTCCGCTGATCCTGATGTCCGGATATAATTCGTGCATGCGGTTGATGGCACGCAATAAGGTACTTTTGCCACATCCCGAGGGCCCCATAATGGCTGTGATCCGATTCTTTTTAATATCGGCATTGACATGATTGACGGCATTTTTCCCGGGAGTATAGGAAATACTGACATTTTTAAATTGTAATATCGGATGATCTATTTGCATGATGTAGTAGGACTGTTATAAATTAAATTTTCCATTTCCGGGCGACATTTTTAGCGATGATGTTCATCACCAGAATCAATAGTAATAGAAATAAAGAACAACTCCAGATCATATCGGCCAGGTTCGGGTCGTTATAAAATTCCCAGATGAGCAAGGGGACTGCACTGGTCGGATCCAGAATATCCCAGTTGATCGCTGTACTACCGAGGGCGGTTAGCATCAGGGGGGCTGTTTCGCCCATCACTCTCGACACGGCTAGTAAAGTACCGGTGAACAGTCCGCCGAAAGCTGAGGGAACCAGGACTTTCAGGATAACACTCGTATAGGAGGCTCCTAGCGCAAGACCGGCTTCTTTGAGGCTTGTCGGGAGAAGTTTCAGGGTCTCTTCTGTCGAGCGTATGATTAAGGGTAACATCATAATAGCCAGAGCGACACTACCTGCCAAAGCGGAATAACTACTCAAAGGAACGACAACCCAGGCATAAGCGATGATACCGATGACGATCGACGGCGTGCCTTGCAGGAGGTCGGTCAGAAAACGGATCACATGAGAAAATAAGGTTTTGGGTTTTTCCGATAAGTAAATTCCACCCATAATACCGGTCGGGATAGCGATAACGGAGGCCAGTACCACCATAAGTAATGTGCCTGTGATTCCATTGGCGATTCCTCCGGGAATGATTTCTCCGTTGATTTTCGCTAACATGGCATCCAGGGTACTGGGGGCTGTCTCGGTGAAGAAATTCAGGTTGATCTGTTTGTATCCTTTCCGGACCACTTCCCAGATGATGACTACTAACGGGACGGCCGTTAAAGCAGAGAACAGGCAAACCAGCCAGAAAAATATCCTGTCCTTGGCTTTGCGCCAGCCTGAATGATAAGATGTAATAGGGCGTTGTATCATGTCAGCTTAATTTTTTCATGATCATCTTACCGATGAAATTGATGATAGCGGTGATGAGGAATAGCAATAGACCGATAGCGATCAGGGAACTGAGTTTCAGGCCGTCGGCTTCTCCGAACTGGTTGGCGATGACACTGGCCATCGTGTTGCCGGTAGAAGTGAAAGACGTAGGCAGGATATTGGTATTGCCGATCAGCATCGTGACTGCCATCGTCTCTCCCAATGCTCTTCCTAAGGCCAGGATATAACTGGCGAATATTCCGGAACCTGCGACCGGGAAAATCACCCGCCGGATCACATCCAGACGTGTACCTCCCAGGCTGTAGGCCCCTTCTTTCAATTCTTTGGGAACCATAGAGATAAACTCGGCACTCAGTGAAGAGGCATAAGGGATGATCATGACGGCTAATACGACCGCTGCGGTGAATATGCCGAACCCCTGTTCCGACAGCTGTAAATCGACCATGAAGGGGCGGAGGGTATAAAATCCCCACAAACCGTATACAATCGAAGGGATACCGGCCAGCAGGTCGATGACCGAACCGATGATCGTGGCTGCCCGGGTACCCCGGAAATATTCGCCGGTGAATAAAGCCACAGGTAAAGAAAACGGAATACAAAATACCAGGGCTAAAAATGAGGTCATAATGGTTCCCGTGATGAATGCCAAGGCGCCATATTGCTCATTACCGGGCCGGGGATCCCATTCTACGGAAGAAATGAAATGAAAGAATCCGAATTTTTCAAAGGCCGGTACTGCCCCGCTTACGAGGGAATAGACCATTCCCCCACAAATCAGCAGAACCAATAAAGAGCAGAGAAATAACAGCCGTTTGAAAATATAATCACGCATATTATTTTAGGATTGGTTGACCGTTATAAGTGATGGTTTTCAGGATTTGTTTGGCATTTTTCACTGTCGAAGCCGGCAGGGGAGAATAATGTACTTTTGTCGTTATATCCTGGGCTTCCGGATTCGTTAACCAATTCAGCAGCTCCACCGTAGCTTGGGCCAGGGGTTCAGGCCGGTTTTTATAGGCTTGTTCCTGATAAAGGAGAATCCAGGTAAAGCAGCTGATCGGATAGGCATCGGCTACCGGCGAGTCGGTGATCATGGTGCGGGTATCGGCCGGCATTTCGATATCTGCGGCAGCAGAGATGCTTTCGGTTGTGGGGGCTACAAAATTTCCGGCCTTGTTTTGCAGTTTGGCTACCGGTATTTTCAAGGCAAAAGCGTATTCCGAACCGATATAACCGATCGCCCCCGGAGTTTGACTGATTGTCCCGGCTACGCCTGGATTTCCCTTGGAGGCAATACCTACCGGCCATTTCAATGCTTTTCCGGTTCCGATATTTTCTGCCCACGGAGCACTGATCTTTGTCAGGTAATCACTGAAGACATAGGTGGTACCACTACCGTCGGAGCGATATACCGGGCTGACCGCTTTGTCGGGAAGGGTAACTCCCGGATTTACTTGTTGAATACGGGGATCGTTCCAACGGGTGATTTTGCCTAGGAAGATGTCGGCGATCATGTCACCTGTCAATTGCAGCTCTTTTACTTCGGGTAGGTTGTAAGCCATGACGACAGCACCCATACAAGTCGGGATATGTACAACCGGGGCCGGCATTTCCGCCATTTCTGCTTCAGAAAGATAAGCATCGCTGCCTGCAAAATCTACGATCCGGTCTTTCAGGCTGCGTATACCTCCACCGCTGCCGATTCCGCCGTAGGTCACCGATACCCCGGTAGAATCTTTATAGGTTTTAAAAGCCAGATTGTAATAGGGGAGCGGGAAAGTGGCTCCTGCTGCTGTCAGATCTATATTACTTTTGTGGTCCGAGGTCTTCTTCTTTGAATGGCCACAAGCTGCCAGGCTGAGTGCTAATGCGATAATGATTAACTTGTTCATGTCTTTGACGATTAGTTTTTTACAATGCAATATTAATAAGTGGTTGCTACACCAGTGTTACAATATTATTACGATTTTGTTACAGTATTTCGGATAAAATTCCACTTAACCGGATTGTAATCCGGAACGATGGAAGAGCTTACTGTAAATGTACGGATGACTATTGCCGGGGAGCGAAATTTCTTTTTACTTTGTGGCGATATGTTTTTATTGGTAAGTGAACGAAATGGAAGACAAGAAGAAAGAAAAATTGTTTATGCGGGATTTTTTCCGGAAGGCGGGAAAAGCCATTTATGATTATGAGCTGATCGAACCGGGTGATAGAATATTGGTCGGAGTCTCCGGAGGAAAGGATTCTTTGGCTTTATTGGAAGTATTGGCATTGCGGGCCCGTGATCCGAAACAAAATTATACGGTTGTGGCTGCTCATATTGCTGTGGAAAATGTCGCTTACGAAGTCGACGGTGAGTATGTAAGGCAATTTTGTGAACAGCTGGGAGTAGAGTTTATACATCGTACGATTGCTATTGCCGTAAAAGAAGATTCCGGTAAACCGGTCTGTTTTGTGTGTTCGTGGAATCGCCGGAAGACCTTGTTCGGGATTGCGAAAGAATACGGATGTAATAAATTGGCCTTGGGACACCACCGGGACGATGCCATCGAGAGTCTGCTGATGAGTATGATGTTTAACGGTACGATTGCCAGTATGCCACCGAAGTTGGCTATGTTCGATCGTACGTTTACCCTGATCCGTCCTTTTATCTATCTTACCGATGAAGAAACTACCCGGTATGCTGCCTACCGGAATTTTAAAAAGCAGAAAAAGAATTGTCCTCATGAACGAGCGACGAACCGTCATGCCGTAGCTGAAATTATCCGACAGATGGAAGCTTTATCTCCCCACGTAAAAGGCAATCTCTTTGCGGCGATGAAAAATATCCAATCCGAATACTTACCCTAAGAAAGAGAAAAAGTATAAGATAAAAAAGAGAAAAATCCACCTTTTACCTTATACTTTATACCTTTTATCTTTCCTCCTTTTATTCGATGACCTGTAGTTTGTCTCCGGCCTTTTCGATGATGGTGCGGAGGTACCATTCGGGTAGTTGCGGTTGTTCTACTTTAGGATTTTTTTCGCCCGGGACCGCAGTTTTGATATTACCATCCATATAGCGGCAGAAAAGATAACCGTAGAAATCTCTCCAGGTGTCTACCAGGTGGTTACCGGTATTGCAGGAGAAATCGGTCAGGAATTCTATTGCTGCTGCACGATCTTTGTCGAATAGTGCTTTAGCTCCGGAGTCTATTCCTTCGACAAACGTTTTGTATTGGGATTCCAAAGCCTTTTGTTTTTCCCGGATTTCCGGATGAATAGCATTATAACGGGTATAAGCGAAATTAGTCACCTGATTGAAAACCCAGAAAGCTGCCTGATCGGTGAATTCCATCATGCTGCCGTTGCCGACTGCATAAGCGTGAGGAACACGGGTGGAGCAGGAATACATGGGGAAATACACGGTACTGGCAGCGTCGTCAACACCGAACCAAAGGATACCGCCTACTGCATCCGGCAACCAACTGCGGCTTTGTGATACAAAGGTAAAACCGGTTTGTTGGGTGGCTGTGGCCCGTTCGTGAACATATTCTTTACCATCGACTTCGAAACTCATCGGCCGCCATCTGTAAGGGCATTCGTAGGGACCGGCTCCCGGATCTTTACTCATATCCAGTTCGGTGCCTTCGAGGTGATCACGCATAAAATCCATGACTTCCAGTACATCCACTTTCCGGTTCGGTTTAACCCACAGGGGCATCCGGTTTGTCGCATAGCCTTTACCGTCACGTTCGATTTTCCCTTTGGCATAGTTCCAGTACTGAGCCATATCGGGATTTACAGCATTGAAGAACGCCCATACCCGGATTTCACAGGCACGGGCACCACTGAAATCTACCGGAGCATAAGTATCGGAAAAACTGAAATCGGCATTTTTCCCGTCCTGGGGATAAAGGCCTTTTTGTTTGGCAAAAGAAATCACATCTTTTGCATATACCGTTGTAATTTCTTTATCATAGATTTTTTTCATCTGGTCGGATGAAATGGAAGTTTTTCCTTCCAGGGGAAAGGTGGTGATCCGTGCCTGGTTGGCATGTGCACAAACATAACCGTCGGGGACCATCCGGGCCACCCATACCGCTCCTTTTTCGCCTTCGCCTTTACCGATCATTTCGAGAATCCATACTTCATCAGGATCACTGATGGAGAAAGATTCGCCTGAACTGGCATAACCGTATCGCTCTACCAGATCGGTCATCACGACAATGGCTTCCCGGGCATTTTTAGCGCGTTGCAGGGTGATATAGATCAGACTTCCGTAGTCGATAATAGCTCCCGGCTGACTTTCCAGTTCTTTACGTCCGCCGTATGTCGTTTCACCGATAGCCAATTGATATTCGTTCATATTACCGATTACGTTGTAAGTCTGGGCAGCCTGCGGGATTTTACCCATATATTTACCGGTATCCCATTCATAGATATCCATCATCGTTCCGGCAGGCCAGGTACCGGCAGGCCAATGATAAAGTTCTCCATACAATACGTGAGAGTCGGCCGAATAGGTGATCATCGTCGATCCGTCCTGAGTGGCTCCCCGGGTGAGTAAGAAATTAGTACAAGCAGAAACTTTGATAAAAGTTATCGCTATAAGGAATAAACTAGCACAACAAATTTTGAACATACGATTTAGATTAAGGAAATGTTATAGTTTACGATTTAGATTTTCCGTTTTCCAATGGCCACTACAGCTGTTATGGGCTGTAGCGGTATCGTTTACCGAATCCGGTCGAACGATTTCAGTAAGGTGATATCTTTCACAATTCCCCGGATAGCCAGCCACGTGAAGATCACACCGATCAGTGGAAAGATAAAACTGATATCGGCAAACCATTCGGCATTGAGTTCGTTGCTACGTTGACGCACTTGTAGCCACATCAGGACGATTAACCCCAATTGAAGCACAATATTGACAATACAAAGACGCAATTGCAGAAATAGAGTCGGTTTCACCGTCTTGGATTTTTTGTGATGAATGAAAATAGTGACTACTGCCAATGTGGTAATAAGGGCATTCAGGATCAATGACATCCAGTTCCAGGTGATGAATACACACGGACTTCCGGCCTGTACCACTTTTGTCGTATAAAACGCATAGGTAAAATTATTCGGAACTACAATGGAAGCAACCGGCATAAAAAATAACAGCCCGGTCACAATTGCTGTACAAAGCAAAAAAAGAGATTGAATACGTTGAATCATAATATAAAGTAAAAAATAAAATGCTAAATACTAAAAGCAAAAGGCTTATAGCCTATAGCTTTTAGCTTAATTTTTCCAGGGTATAGCGGATCAGTTTATTCATATAGCTGTGGTAATCGGCGGAGGCATCTCCGTTTATCCGGTTGGCGATGATCAGGCAGATGGTGGCGGCCCGATGCCCCAAAAGGTTACAAAGGCCTGTGATAGCTGCACTTTCCATTTCATAGTTGGTCACTTTGTAGCCTTCGTAGCGGAAAGCGGTGATCCGGTCGTTGATTCCCGGCATGGCTAGCGGCAGACGCAGGACACGTCCTTGCGGGCCGTAAAATCCGACTGCTGTCAGGGTAACTCCTTTGATGGTGTGTTCTTCGTCATACAGGCGGTCTACTAATCCGGGATCGGCATTGACTACATAAGGGCGGGCTGCAGAGGGGGTCCATCGGCAATGCCGGATAAAAGCTTCTTCGAACGGATGGTCGCAAACCGATTCGTTGTTTGCATAAAACCTCAATACCCCGTCGCAGCCGATGCTTTTTTCCGAGATGACAAAAGAATCTACCGGAATGTCGGCTTGTACCGAACCGGAAGTACCGATACGGACGATATTCAGGGTACGGCCGATCGCTTTTATTTCTTTGGTTTTCAAATCGATATTGGCCAGTGCATCCAATTCGTTGATAACGATATCGATATTATCCGGACCGATACCGGTGGAAATCACGGAAAGCCGGTGCCCCCGGTAACTGCCGGTGATGGTGTAAAATTCGCGGTTACTTTTTTTCAACTCGATTTGTTGAAAATGGGAGGCGATGGTTTCCACCCGTCCCGGGTCACCGACCAGAATGATGTCGTCGGCAAGGTCCTCCGGAAGTAAATGCAGATGGAAAATACTGCCGTCCTCATTGGTAATCAGTTCTGAAGATTTTATAGAGGCCATATTGTTTTTCTTTATGCTTTAAACGCAGTCAAATTTAACGATGTTTGGTTTATTAACCAAATAATCCGGTTCTTTATTCTCCTTGCAGCTTATAGTACCCCCCGTGTTTGTTCTCGATGCTTAGCGCGGGATCTTCACTTAGTTCCGTGATGTATTCATCTTCGCCGCTTTTACGGGATTGGCATTTATGGATGTTCAGCAACTCACCGCCGAGCATATCACGCAAGATAATAACGGGCACTACTGGATTCTGAAAAGTGCGATAGTGAATTTAGGATAGAGGTCTGCGGTGCGCTTCACTTGCTTTCGCCCCATTATAAAGTTAACTCGGAGGTATTGCCGTTCGAGTTGAGAATGGGATTGGGACAAAGGCTGCTTGCTCCCAACTCTGCATAAATTTAGCGTTGCGTTGTTATGCCAATAGGCTCAACTTCTCCGCAATTATTTCCTTAAATGCCTCTTTCATTTCATCGGGCAAGAAGGATTGGTCGATAAATTCAAACCACCTCTCTTTTGCCGATACATAATATTTATTTACCTTAACGAATTTGGCAAAGATGTTCTTGATGACTTTATCCTCCAACCCCGATGCTTGCATTGAGGTTACGAAATCCTCCTTTTTGATCTTGCGTTTCTTGCCGCCAAGCGTCAGAGCCAACTCTTCGGTATCTTCGGGCATAACCAATGCGGTTGAGAGCATATCGTATGCGGGCGTAAGAACATATTTGCTCTGCTCCTTGCTGTATAGCGAGAAGTTTTTCAGGTGCATATCGGCATTGCCCGTAATCCACGAAAACACCACCTGCTCCCAATAGTTCACCATATCCAACTTTGGCACAGCCGAAAATCGTTGTATCGCCTTTGCTATCTGCTCGTACGAGCCTTTGTATTTATGCTCGGTGAGTCGCTCCGTAAGCTGACACATATCCTCCATCGGAAGTTTGTCGCCTTTGGCTGTACGGTTGATACGGCGTGTTATATAGCACAACTCCCCATCGGCAAAACGGATAAGGCTATGAGGTACGACCTGAATTTTTGCCAACTCCGCAAGGTGCATCGTCAAATCTTCCAATTCGGGTAAATGCGCAAAGCGGTCGGTTTGCGGTTTTAAGATATAACGCCCCCACAAACCTACAATAGTGAAACAATTGGTCTCATTTTTGCTCCCCTTGTTTATATCCAACGACAACTTTGCCTGAACACCCGTCAATGTCGTTTGGCTGCAAATTACCTGTTTGGCAAGGTCGGTCAGGTTCTCGTGCGTATATGGCAATTCGGGAACACTCTGTGTGCCGAACATCTTCTTGGAACAAGCCTTGTGAAAATCCTTCTCACCCTTGTTCAACTCTTTGTAACAATATAAACACCTTGCCATACTACTCCTCATTGATTATGGGTTCAACACCTACCGCGCCAATGCAATCCTTGCAACACGCAACGAGCAACGACATACGGTCGCGGGCATCAATTTTCCAATTCTTCTCGGCAATATCCAAAAGCCAGCCTTCGGGAATCAAGCCATCAAAAAATGGGAACAGCACCTTATCACGATAGGGTTTATCGCTTAGCGGCAATGTAAGGCTTACAGCCTCGGCGTCGGCCGATGTCAAATAATCGGCATCATACTCAAATGTGTAGCCGTTCTCATTTTCCGTCAAGATGCCTGCCCTTACGCCACGCAAATATACAACTGCCTATTTCATCGCTCATCGGTTTTAGTTAGAGGTACAACACCCACTTCACTGCCAAAAAGGTTTAATATCTGATTCACCTTATCAAGACGCAAAGTTTGCTTGCCCTGCTCCAATTCACGAACAAGACGCAAGCCTACTCCCGATTTTTCGGAAAGCTCCACCTGCGTAAGATTATACTGCTTACGCATCGCCTTCACATATTTTGAAAGTGTTGTCTGCTCCATATACACAATAAATTATACCCATCGGGTGCAAATATGGCAACAACGAGCAAGATACATAAAGTTTACTTTGATGTATTTTACAGCGAGTGCCAATTATATTCGCGGTTCACCGCAAATATAATGAAAGTTTTTTTTAAAATTTTACACCTTATCGGGTATGATTTTATTGTTTTATTGTATATTTTATACCTTTTTAATGAGACACCTGATGGCGAGTTTATAAACGCCGATAACTCTTTGCGTATTCCACCATTAACCGACTTGAGAGAACTCATTGCAGCGAGCAAAGAGATTGAGAAAAGTGAGGAGACTAATCAGTACTTTTGGATTCGTGCGATGAGTATATGCTTACACACGAAGTCGCAAAAGGAATCATCAACGAGGTTGTCGTAGTAATCAAGGAGTGGCGCACATTAGCAAACAGACTGGGTATTGCCAAGCGAGAAATGAGTTTGTTTGAAGGAGTCTTTGACAGCAGAATAGCAATTCTTTAACGCAAAGATATAGAGCCATTTAGAAATAGAACTCATTTCTCGGCGGGCACCACGAAGAATCACATCAAAAAGATGAAAGCCTTTGAATTTCAATGAATTAATTTGTGTCACCCCCAAATGTATGTAAGATGAAATATGAAGCAATGAAAATTCGCTTCGTAATAAAGAAGAGCAGCTTGCGTGGGGACTTCGCAAACTTGGCGTAGATTCGGAACTGTCAAGACGTACTTGTGTTTGCCGTGCTATCTCCAAAGAGGTGCTTACACGCAGAGGATTGATCAGCTATTCGATTAGACACGCTTTGAAAATAAATTAAACCGCCGTATGCCGAACGGCACGTACGGTGGTGTGAGAGGAAAGGAAACGAAAGTAGGTCAGAAAACTTTGAAGAAGAAAATCAATTTGTTTGATTTTTCTTCCTCAAGGTGTTTTATTCGATCATTCCATTGGGGTAGCATCCCTTGTTTACTTCAATGAGCCATTCTCGCACTTTTCCGGTTTCTATTGCCGGTAATATTTCGGCTACTTCTTCCCAATCAAAATGAGTGATGTAAAGGATGCGTTTTTGCTCGTTTACTCCGGCCACATAGACTCCATCTTCACTTCCTTCTCCTCCGACATAAGCCTCGGGAGCTAACGTTTTCATGGCTTCCAGAACGGCCTCGATGCATTTTTGTCGGGCCTCATGAAAATTTTCGGCAGTAAGTTCCATTTATTTGTTCTTGTATTTGGCAATAATTTCTTTGATGATCTTTTCTGTCAGGGCAGGATTGCCATCCTCTCCGTGCGGATTACCTTGCCAGCGAACGATACCACTCGGGTCGATAATGATAACCATAGGAATACCTTCCCCTTGGTATGCACTAAATAGTTTATATCTGGGATCTGTGGCTTGATAAAATTTTATCGGAACATATTTTTCATTCGTTTTCTTTTTCATTTCTTGAATGTTCCGAATCCCTTTTTCTACATCTGCTTTTGCTTGTGTGGCAATAGCGATAAAAACGGCATGCTTTTTAAATTTTTTTGCAAATTCGTTCATGTGTGGAGTGAATTTCACACAAGGCCCGCAGAATGTTGCCCAAAAATCGAGTACGATGAATTTTCCCGTCGTTTCGGGTTTCTCGGTTATCCATTCTTTGACATCTAAAGCTGGTGCTTTTTTACCCAACATGGGGCGACTCCAATCGAATTTCTCGTTTTCTTGGGAGAACACCGGAGAAACTGTGAAAAGAATAAATAAAAATGATACGATTTTTTTCATGTTGAACAATTTAATTATTTCTTGCATTGTCTGTTGTCCCATCAAAGTCGGAGAAGACGAAGAGTCGATGCTCTCCGTCTCTCAAGCTGAGAAATTTATTTGTTTTTTGCATCTCTCACACAACGTACAGAGAGCATTTTGCTTCTGTCTACAGTCGTTCGGGCGATTTGTTCCGATTTGTAACTAATCTGCCGACAATAATGGTAATTGCTTTCCTCTCCTTCCGGGGTTGAGGTCCAATAGAAACCATAGACATAGGCAAAATAAGGTGAAAAATAACCGTAACCGTCATATTCGCCCATTCCTCCCATGCGGAGGTTGATCTTGGTCCCTTCCGCTTGTTGCAATAGTGCGCCCTCGGAAGCTCCTCGCCAGCCGGTCATATTTAACTCGTTTGCCGACATGCCCATTGCTTTTTCCAACTCTTGCCAGTCTTCGTCGGTCGGAATGCGCCAACCTTCCGGAACCACCTCCAAGGCAGCCTCATACGTGTACAGATAACCGAATGTCGCGTAATTTTGCTCCTTTTCCGCCTCTAATTCTATCGGATTTCTCGTGCGTTCGTGGCTGATTTCATACCCATAACTGGCTTCTATATTCAGATTCGTTGTCATCCATTCCAAATTTCCATAACGAACCCATGAAAATTCCCGTCCCTCGGCATCTGTGAATACACCACTATCCTCCGGTTCTATCACGGGCAAATGATTATCTTCATCCTCCGAACAAGCCCAGCTTAACCCGAGGAAGATCATCATGAAAGTTATCAATTGTTTTTTCATATTCATTCTATTTTGCTTACTTTAAAAAACCACCATCTATTAAAAGTTGTTTTACGATGTCATATTTTTTCATGACTATGGCATAATCCCCATATTGATTTTCAAAATCCTCTTCCGTATGGTTGAGAATCCAATCTATATATCGATCCAAATCGCTGTTTCTGTCATATGCTTCCAACCAGGGCTCCTCTCCTTCGTCCCAGGGGGCCTCATAATAGTATGCCAAAATCCCCGTCGCCTCGATGAACGCTTCTTCGCTATAAAATGCTGTTGTATAATCGTGAAAACCATACCAATCTTTTCCCGGTTCATAAAATTCGACTAATTTGTCGTATGACAGGTAATTGTTAATTATGTTTTGTTGTAGAAGCTGAAGAAATTCTTCCGGATTTTGTTGTAATTTGGATATGGATATGGCTATGGCACGAGTTCCGATGTAATAGGACTGTTCTGAAAATTCACCCCAGAATCCTTCTGCATCGGTGGCACCTTCTTCCACATACCACGCGGAAGCTCTCAGATTGTCAATCAATAAAAAAGAGTAAGGATAATACCTTTTGTTCAAAGCGGGTAAAACATACGTTTTCAATAGCTCTACGGCGTTTTTTTGTTCCTCGTAATCAGGCAAATTCGTGAAAGCGAAAGCCCAACGGACAGTGCTGGTGATGCCATACGTCAAATCGAGCAGCTCTGTGTTGTACAGTGCATTCCCATACGCATCAACGCCTGTATACTCGTGCTTCAACGTATCGGTGAATAAGAGATAACACCCGGTTTCTGTATAGAATTGTCTGCGCAATTCAGAGGTCGGATCATTTGCTCCGTCTGCCGGGGCAAACAAGTTCGTCATCGGAGGATTGGGTACAATGTCATCTTCTTCTTTACAGGAGAAGCAACTGAATAAAACCAATCCGCAAAGGATATATATCTGTATACTTTTCATAGCTTTATTATTAATTTTCTGTTGATATAGGTGCTCTTTCATGTCTTGGATTTGGAGTTAACTCCTCAAATTGAAGTACCTCATACGGAATCTGCAATGTCCACGCCGGATCGCCGGCTGTTAATTCGTAAGTGGAAGAGGATGAAACATCCCAATAATACTTCCATTCCCAATCATCCCAAAAGTAATCGTATTCGGAATACGTGTTGCGAATACTTCCGGTGAAAGGAGCCTTTTCGCTTACGGTATAACGGCGCAAATCAAACCAACGATGGCCTTCGAAGCACAACTCCCGGCGTCTTTCGGCCCGGATCTCTTCAATCAAGGCATCCCCGGATAAAGCAGTGGCTTCGTAATGGCTCGTTTCGATACGGTGTTGTCTCAAACGGTCCAGAGCGGTGCGAGCTTCCTGCTCGTTGTTTTCACCACCCATGCAAGCGTATGCTTCGGCAAGATTCAGCCAAGCTTCGGCAGTTCTGAACATGAAATTATCCGATACGTTGGCGTTGTTGGTTGCTTCTTGCTTGACGTATTTGTTACAATCATAGTACTCGGTGTATTCCACTTCTGTCAGGAAAAACTGCCTGCGGAGGTCGTTTTGTGTATAACACTCGATCAGGTCAGCAGAAGCACTGAGGCCGGCAAACTGGTCGTTAAGCATCCGCGGAATGTTGTTGCCTCCCATGGAAAAAATCAATTCGGGCGAACTTGCTGTGGCGAAAGCGGTTTCCGAGTTTCCGAACGTGTTCAGGTCAACCAACTCTGATTGCAAATCCAAACATAATTGCGCATGCTTGGCTGCTTCTTCCCAATTTTGCATGTAAAGATACACCCGACTCTGCAATAAACGGACAGCAGTGATGTTAGCCCGATAAATTGATTTACGACTGATTCCTTCCAGATTTTTGGCTGCAAGTTCCAAATCGCTGATAATTAAATCGTATACCGTTTTCAAAGTCTCTCTCGGAAACATGTTGTCTTCGATGGCCTCACTGGTTTTTACAGGTACGCCTAAAGCCGTTTCGGCAATAGAAGCTTGATATGGCTCGCCGTATAAATTCACCAAAATGAAATAATAGGCAGCTCTTAAAAAATAAGCTTCTCCGCGAATCCTGCTGATCGCTTTCCGGTCATCGTCATTTTCTACATGTTGTTTCTCTATCTCGTAAAGAATCATGTTAGCCAGATTGATGTGTTTGTACAGGCGATCCCAGTCTGCATCCTCCGCTTTGGTTGATAATCTGTCTACGGTTAAACCTACCCGATTTTGCCAAGTCACGTATCCGAAATATTTTTTCTGGTATTCGTTATAATCTCGTTCACCGTGAAAGTCAGGCTCTAAATTTTCTTTGGTTTCATCTGCCATCAAGTGAACGTAAGGATAATAAGCATCTCCGTCGCTTCCGAAAACCGTTTCCATGTAGGTTTCTCCGACAAGTAGTTCGTCCAAGTCATTGTAACTCTGAACATAAGCCTGATCTTGTGAATACTCTTCCAGAAAATCAGAACAGGAAGCGAGCAGTAACCAAAGTAAGCCGATTAAATATGTTTTTTTCATAAATTACTCTCTTTTAAAATGAAACACTAAGACTTAATGACCAAGTAGGACGCTCTGATAATTGCGTATTTGAGAATCCACTTTGGATAGGAGTTTGTCCTTTTAATTTTTTCGAACTGATATCGAATAGATTTGTTGTGGACAAGGTGGCTGTTAACATGGAAATACCGTATTTTTCCAGTTTGCCGACCGGAACATCGTAGCTGAGACTCATGTTTGAACATTTCAAGTAATCTCCGCTGACTACCCGGTGGTCGGAATTGTCATACATGGTCCAGGCATTTTCAGCAATCATCTGTATTCCCGTTAACCCGCGAGACCAATGCAAAGCGTAAGCTTGGCTTGCCGGATCGGAACCGTTGATGATGTTCGGAATATTTGTGTGATTTTCATCACCCGGGTTTCTCCAGCGATTTACCATTTCGTAATTCACATTTTTCTCAGGATCAAAATTTAATCCGTCATCATATAATCCGAAAAGCCGAATCTTGGAACCGAAACTGTAGTTCAAGATGAAATTTAAACGGAAGCTCTTATAACGGAATGTACTGGTGATGCTTCCCTGTGCTTTGGGATCCCGTTGTCCTGAGGGTGTCAAAACCATCGTGTAGGTGTCGTATTTGCTCAAACCCATGAGTTCTTGTTTGCGATCTTGCATATCGTCGAAAACAGGTCCTCCGTTCTGCGGGTGCAAGCCGATAAATTTGTATGACCAGAATGTACTTACCGCATTTCCTTTTGTTAAAGCATTACCTGTCAGGAAGTCTTCTAATTCGTATTGCTCGTCTTCCGGTTTGGTATTCATTTCATTGAATACTTTGGAATAGGAAGCTGAAAGCGTCCAGCGGAAATTTTCGTTGGAGATGGGGGAAACGGTGGCATCGATACTGAATCCCTGATTGTTGATCGTACCGGAATTGACCACATATTCGTTGCGCCCGTTCACACTCGAAATTTTCTTTGTCAAGAATGCATCTTTCGTGTGTTTGTAATAGTAAGAAGTATTCATTTGAACGGCATTATTGAACAGAGAAAAGTCAAGTCCGGCGTTGAAAGAGCTGGTACGTTCCCAACGTAAATCCGGATTCGGGTAAATGCTCACACTTGACGTTAATTCGTTGTAATGCGTGTCAAAAGGTTCTTTCTTGATAATCATTTCCGGGGATTGGCCGTTCAGCATGTTTCCTTGATAACCGTAAGAAAGCCGTAATGCTAAATTGTTCACCCATTTGTTGTCGATGTCGAAATGTTCTGAAATGTTGTAGGCTCCGGAAACCGACCATACCGGAAGCAATTTTTCGTTACTTCTGCTGCCGAATTGATTGGATCCGTCAATACGAGTATTCGCATTCAATGTGAAATAATTCTTATAGCTGTATGACATGGAAATGTATCCGGAAATCATATTCGTTAAGTTGTCGGAAATTGTTGGCACATTGTTTTGTACCCAGTCTTTGTAATACGGGAAATCATCCAAATTGATCGTAGAGAATTGTTTGCCCCGATCGGCATAATATCCTCTGTCTGTGCGATTGAAACCTACGTACTTGCTGGAATTTACCTCGTACCCCAAATTGGCAGAGATGTTGTGCTGTTCCTCTTTTCCGAAGTATTTGCTGATATCCATTTGTAAACGTGCCGTGTAAGAATTGTTGCGTGTGTAATCTTTTCTTAACTCACCTCCGTAAGGCATTGTGTTTTCAACTTCATCTCCTTTCTGGGGGAGTTCGCCATAATTCGATTTGCGCAAACTGGCTGCATACCAGGTTTGTTCTCCCAAATAGTTTTCTTGTTCTGTGTTAGAGGTTGAATAAGAAAATACTGCCTGCATGGATAGCCAATCGGTTGCTTTGTAACGCAAGTTGGCAGTTAACATTACCGATGAGTTGTCTTGGTGCGAGTAACTGTGATCCAATTCATTTAAAATATTGTATTTAAATGTTTGTTGATAGCCGTACTGGCGATTGTAGTAAACATACCTTCCTTGTTCGTCCAAGGCCGGAATTGTACGACTTGTATTGTAAATATAATCAATGGGGTTTACACTTTCTTCGCTGTACTCGCGTTTACCGATGTTGGCGTTAAGATTAAGGCTGGCAACGATTTTCGGAGAAACGTTGGCATCCACGTTTAAGGCTGCTGTGTAACGTTCGTAATGATTTCCTTTGATGACATCGTTGTCAATGGCATATCCAATGGATGAATAGTAGCGTATCTCTTCACTACCACCGGAAAGACTGAGGGTGTGCTGATGAGAGAATACATCTTCTGTCAATAGATCGAACCAATCAGTGTTCATGCTCTCTAATTTGGTGACTTCTGAAGCGAATTCATCGTAATTAATGGAACCGTTGTACAAATTGGCGACTAGCCCTTCGTAGCCGATCAAGTTTACCCCTGAGGAGTAAATATGATGTTTTTCAACCAGATCTTTGGAAAATTCCACCCTTTGTTTGGAATTCATCAAGTTGATGTTGCGATCCGTGTAACGAGGGCGTCTTCTGTAGGTTGTAGAAAAGTCATAGTTTACAACCGGACGTCCTATTTGTCCTTTTTTGGTGGTGATCACAATGACCCCATTGGCTGCTTTTACTCCGTAAATTGCAGTGGCAGAGGCGTCTTTTAACACATCAATACGATCAATGTCCCGGGGGTTAAGTCCGGCAATGGCGTTACCGATTCGATTGATGTAATCCGGATCATTTAATTCTTCCGGGGCAATGGGTACCGGGTCTTGAACGATAATACCGTCTACCACCCATAGCGGTTCGCGATTACCTACCAAAGTAGACGTACCTCGGATACGGATTTTCGGAGCAACACCCACCTCTCCGGAATTTGTCATCATGAGCATGTCAGGAACACGTCCCTGTAACATTTGGTCAATGGACATCGTTCCCGGAATCATTACGTCTTTAACCTTTACGGTTGATACGGCACTGGTTAACTTCTTCTTATCTATCACCTGATAACCTGTAATGACTACTTCTTCCATCTTGGTCACGTCCAGTTTCATCACGACGTCGATCACCTCCCTGTCAACAACCACCTCACGGGTCTCCATCCCCACGAAAGAAAAGATCAAACGTGTCCCCGGGTGAGAACCGGGTATCAACAAGGTGTAACGACCGTCGGGACCGGTCGTTACACCCGTGCTCGTCCCTTTCAGCAACACGGTCACGCCTGGCAAGGCTTCCCCGTTCTCGTCCCTCACGATCCCCGACACTTTCCGGCTCGTGTCGCCAGGAACGGGCGAGATCACGATAGCCCCATCCTTTATCGTGTAAGAGTATTTCGGGGGTAACGCCACGCGCAACAGCTCGTCGAGGGACAACTGCCTCCGGGGCAAGCGAACCTTGCGATCGCCATCGAACTCGTCCTCACTGTAAAACACGTCACACTTCAACTGCGAGGAAACCTCGTCCAACATCTCCTCCAGGGTCAATACATCCCGCTTGAAACTCACCTGGTCACCCGGGGAGAGTGCTGAAGCGCCCAAAGGGAACGTACTTAAAATTACCAGGGTAAAAACTGTCTCTTTGAAACTCTTTTTGACCGAGAAGAACACGGCGAAAAGGTTCTTTGTGATTACTTTTTTCATATATTAAGGTTTTAAATGATATAATGCACACACGTGTGCCAAAACAAAATTATGTATCACCTAAAAGAAACAGGGAACACCAGGCCGGCATCCCGGCATGAACCGCGAAGGGGTAACACCGTGTCTCCCCTGACCTCGAAGGAGATCGCCCCTGTCTCCTCGAGAAGTCCCAGCGTCTTTTCCAGCGTGCGACGTTTATCGATGACCCCTCGAAACCTCAGGTTCTTGATCACGGTATCCTGATAAACGGTTCTGAAATCGTACCAGCGCTCAAGCCTCTTGATTATGTCTTCCAGACGACAATCCTTGAAACGGTACTGGCCTAGCAACCAAGAAGTCCCTATCGACACGTCCACCCGGTGAACATTCACGGTTCCAAGGTGCTTATCCACCACATATTGCTCCGAAGGCCCCAGCTCGCGAGACGAACCGCGATCAGAAACAAGAACCCGACCCTCCACCAGGGTGGCGATCCAGCACCGGTCTTCCCGGTAAGAAGAAACGTTGAATTTCGTGCCAAGAACCGTGACAGAGCGATCTCTCGTCACGACTTTAAACGGCGAACCTCCCGCTCGCGAGACCTCGAAATAAGCTTCTCCCTCCAAGTAAACAGTACGGGAAGCAGGAGAAAAACGCACGGGAAAACAAAAGACCGAACCAGAGTTTACCCGAACCAGGCTCCCATCCGGCAACTCGAGAGTGAACTCGGAACCCCTGGGCACCTCCAGGCGGTTATAACGAGTCTCGAAGGTGTCAACCCCAACGCTATCGCTACGGAAGACAAGTCGATCGTTCACGCTATCACGCTTCATTGATACCCCCAGGGCTTCCTCTCGCAACTCGGTCGATTCTCCAGGGAATACCGTCCTGCCGTTCGCGAGGTGTAACTCGACCGCCCCGCCAGTGTGAACGCGCGGGAAGGAAGTATCGGGAATCGAGGAAAAAAATGCGTCCCGAGAAACGGGACCATCGCTCGTGAAAAAGAAAAAACAAAAAAAAGCTAAAAAACAAGCGACGAATACTCGCCACGCCGGAGAGAAACGAAGACCTTCCGTCACGGATACCCGGGTACTCATGCGAACCCAAGCGGATGAGGCGTCAAAATTTTTAACCCTCCGCGAGTTCACAACCCTTTGAATCATGTAACACAAATCGTCGCGCATATCTTGATTTTTTTTGTATCAAGGGACATAACCGGACGAAAAGGGTGATCCGAAATACAAAAAAAATGATCGTCTAAAGTGTTAAAATACAAAAAAACTTCAAGACCAACGCCTCACCATGACCTGATAACGCGTAGCCATATAAACAGGAAAAGACTCTTGCGGTCACGAACCTTGCCACGGATCAAACGGTAGGCTTTACTCACCTGCGTTTTTACCGTGTTCAACGAGATCCCAAGCTCTCTCGTTATCTCCTTGTAACTCTTCCGATCCACCACTCTCATCAAGAAAACGTTTTTACACGACGGGGGAAGTTCATCTATCGCTTGCTCAACTTCACGTAACCTGTCAAGTTCATCCTCCGAGAATTCTGACCTTTCCAAGTACTTTATAAACTCCGTCAAATAGGGGAGATGTCGTTGTTCTAATGCCCGAGAGCGAATCACTTTTAAAGCTCCATGTCGTACAGACTGGTACAAATAGGACTTCAAGGAAGTCTTTATGTTAATCTTTTGCCGATTTTCCCACAAGTAAACGAAAGTATCCTGCACAACGTCTTCCGTCTTCTTCGCGTCATCAAGGATTCCCATGCAATAGTGACATAACACTTGATAATATTTACGAAATAACAGCTCGAAAGAACCTATTTGTCCTTCTATTATATTCCTTAATTCCGTGTCGTTAAAATTCGTGTTATTGTACATCCCTCTCAATTCTTTCATGGATGGCTCTCGTAAGTCAACGTGGTAAAGATATATTTTCTCAACTTGATAAACAAGTCCGTGATCCCTAAAAAAGTTGTTGGCTAACATTGAGGAGGATTAAAATATGGGAAACAACGTAGTCATATCAATGGATGCCAAGAAATTACGTCAAAAGATACTCGACCTTGCTATTCATGGCAAGCTCGTACCGCAAGACCCCAACGATGAATCAATAATCCTACATTCATTTTACCATCCGGGATTCTGATCGTGCTGAAGATTAGGATTCCGTTCCAGTTCTACCTGCGGGATAGGCCATAACTCATGCCGTGGCTGGTACTCACGTGTAAACATCAAATCGCCGTAGATATCGGTTGCATTTTTGACTGTCGGGCCATAGATACCCCAACGTCTCAGGTCCCAATAACGGTGGCCTTCAGCCGGCAATTCATATGCCCGCTCGTTACGAATACGTTGCCGCATTTCTTCCTGGCTGTTGACAGCCAGCCAGGGGCTGCCATTGTTCAACGACGGCATCCCCACCCGGTCGCGTACTTTGTTGAGTTCTGTAACGGCTTTGTCTAAACTGTTCTCTTCGTTATATGCCTCTGCCAGCATCAACAGTACATCCCCCAGGCGGATCAACGGAAATTCATAAGGTACCCGCGTATATTCTCCCCAATAACCGTCAAGATTACCGGTGGGAATAAATTTACGCCAGAAATAAGAATTCCAGCCTTCGGAATTCCGGATAAAGGCCTGTGCTTCCATCGGTGAACCGCCTTTTTGGGGATTGTGAAGCACAAACTGCTTATCCATCGGCACCGAACCGGCGTCTGTTCCCAGATAATGGGAATAAGGCGTAATGACATTCAGGCACAGGCGGGGATCCCGCTTGCGGTATGCGTCGAGGACTTTAGTTGTGTCACAATTCAATAAGTCGGTAATCTTTGTACTCCCGTCATCTATCGCAACACTCAGGACATCACGCCGGAATTCCGGACTACCGTCGTTGAATCCCGGAAAGATATCGTCCCAGTTAAACGGACTGCCATCGAGGTTCTCGTACATATCCACCAGGTGGGTCGAAGGTACGATACAATTGCTGGCAATGAGGCGCATAGTGGATTTATTGCCCAGAAAACTGCACAATTCCAGCCCGTGCCCTGCCACGTTACCGTCCAGAGACTGGATGGAGAAAATCATCTCTTTGCTGCGTTTGCCGTTGTACAAGCGGAACAGTTCATTGTAATCCGGATGCAGTTCATAGCCGTAATTATTCGTTTTGTTGTAGACGATTTCTTCAAAATCGGCAATGGCCTTGCTCCACTCCCGGTTGTAAAGATATACCTTCCCGCGCAAAGCGTAGGCAGCCCCTTTCGTGGCACGCCCGTAATCGGATGTTTCCCAGGCTACGGGAAGTTTGGAGATGGCATCCGTCAGGTCGTCGAGAATGTGACCGCGGATGGTTTCTGCCGATTCGCGCGGGTTGGACAAGGTGGCGAATTCCTCTTCGATGATACAGCTCTCATCGTAATAAGGTACTCCTCCCCAGCAATTGAGCATTCTGAAATAGGCCATGGCACGCAGGAATTTGGCTTCGCCTATGACACGTGTTTTCACTGTTTCATCGATATCCATGGCGGAGACATTCCGGATGACCGTATTCGAACGGTGTACTACTTCGTAGAGATATTGCCAGGTGTTCTGGACAGAAGCGTCACCGGATGAAAAAGAGGTACCCCGGGCAATTCCGGCATGGGGAGACGTACCGTCCGCAATATCGGATATCATATCGAAAGTAAAGTCGCGTCCGAAAGCCCAGCCGGCTTTCATGGCAGCATACAGAGCGACGGCCGCCTGATTGGCATGTTGCTCCGTCCGCCAGAACGTTTTGTCGTTCAATTGGTCGGCAGGAGTATAATCGAGCGTTTCACACCCTTGGAGTAATAAACCTATACCTAAAAGAGCGGAAAAAATATAGTGTCCTTTCATTAGTGCTGAATTTTAAAATGTGACATTGATTCCAACCGAATATTGCCTCAACTGAGGATAACCTACGCCGGCGGCTATTTCCGGGTCCAGGCCGGGGAAATCCGTTAAGGTAAACAAGTTGTCGATACTGGTATATATTTTGAGATTTTCGACAAAAAATTTCTCCGAAATATGGCTGGGAAGCGTGTATCCTAACTGAATGTTCTTACACCGTAAATAAGAGGCGTTAAACACCAAGGCATCGCTGGCAATGTTGTTTTTACTGTTGGCATTGTTCCGGAGCCGGGGATATTTGGAATTGTAAGGATTTTCAGGTGTCCAGGCATGGTCGGTAATATCTTTATTCAAGGATTGCCCCATGACAGTGACAAACCGGAATGCCTGGTTGTTATAATAGACTTTGTGTTTTCCTACCCCTTGAAGCAACATACTGAAATCGAATCCTTTCCAGGAAATACCGATATTACCGCCGAAAGTAAATGCGGGGGAGTTGCCGTTACCGATCTCGATCCGGTCGTTGGCATCCAGATTCCCGTCATGATTCGCATCTGCATACAGGAAGTCGCCCAATTCCGGTCTTTGATAAGTGGCGAAATAGTCCGGATTTTTATCGACCAGAGACTGTACATAGTCCAGATCGGACTGATCGCGGACAATACGGTCCACAGACATGACATATAACTGATTGATGGGTTTTCCTTCCTGCAATTTATAAACGCCGTTAATAGAAGGGACTTCCCCCTGAAATTTGGTCACTTTATTGCGGACATATCCCATGTGGAAGCCAAGAGAATAGGTCATACTGCCGATATGATCGAACCAGCTGATATCGAAATCGATACCCCGGTTGCGTACCTTGCCGGCATTTTGGTTGGGGACAGCAGAAGTGCCGTGCTCTAACGGTGCCGGCAATGAAATCAGGATATCTGTCGTCAGCCTGTTGAATACATCCACAGAACCACTTAAACGATGGGCAAACAACCCGTAATCCAGACCGATATTGGTCATGTGCGTCGTCTCCCAGGTGAGATTGGGATTGGCGAGGGTGGTCTGTGCCAGGCCACTGGCCACCGCATTGCCCAGTACGTAATTGGCTGAAGCATAGAGTGGCTGATACATATAGAAAGTCGATGTGGCGTTGTTGCCGAGTGTACCGTAAGAAACCCGCAGTTTCAGCATATCCAGCCAACCGGCAGCTTTTTTCAGGAAGGGTTCTTCCGAAATGCTCCAACCGGCGGATACGGAAGGAAACCATCCCCAGCGCTTATCGGGGGCAAAACGGGAGGAACCGTCTGCCCGCAGGTTTACTTCCAGTAGATATTTATCGTCCCACGACAGGTTTATCCGGCCGAAATATGAACGCATGGCCCATTCTGTATAGTTCCCTTCAATCTCACCGTTGGTACTCCCCCCGTTGATACTGGTCAGAGCATCGTCGGCCAGATCGTATTTCCTGAACCGTTCGTCTTCCCGTTTATTGTATTCCTGACTGATACCAACCAGTGCAGAAGCATTCAGTTTGCTGACATTCCATTCATAGCGTGCCGTCACATCCGAAGTCCGGAACGTATTCCGACGATTATACCGGTTGATATAAGTACGGACCGTACCTTCCCGCAGCAGTACAGGTCCATCCAGTGTAAAGCGATATAAATTTTTGTCGCATAATTGATATTCTTCATTCCGTTCCCAGGAGTTATAGGTGAACGAAGCACTCAGGGTCAAACCTTCTACCGGTGACAAACGGGCAAACAGTTTGGGGACGATACGACGGGTTTTTATCGGAAAATCCTCTTTGTAAAACCACATACGCCGGTAAGGATTAAAATTGCTGACGTTCTCTTCCTCCGGATTTTGCACACCTCCGTACAGACCTGTTTCAGGGTCATAGAGCGTCATACCGGGAACCGTATTCAATGCTCCCGAACCGAATATCACGTCTCCTCCGTTGGTGGCATTTTCGGCATTCGGATTATTGGAATCCATATAACCGAAGATGTTCATTCCGACAGTGATCCAGGGTTTGATGTCGACTTCGACATTCGAACGCAGTTGATAACGCTCATAATCGGTATTATAAACGATACCCGGATTTTTCACATAGCCCAGAGACAGGTTATAACGTACCGTTTTCGTTCCTCCGATAGCCGAAAGATTATGATTCTGTACCACCGACGGATTCCGGTAAATATGATCCTGCCAGTCGGTATTGGGATAAACGGTGGGGTTAGCTCCGTTGTCATTGCGCCAGGCGTCGATGGAGGTCTGGGAGAAACGGGGGGCTTGCCCGTTAGCAGTCAGAGCTGCATTCTGAATCTCCATAAAATCGGCATAGTCGGTGACCAGATTCAAGCGTTTAGCTACCTTTTCAAACGAGAAATTGCCGCTGTACGTAATTTTGGCACTGCCTTCGTATCCGGTTTTTGTGGTAATCAGGATCACTCCGTTGGCAGCCCGCGAACCGTAGATGGCCGACGAAGCGGCATCTTTCAGTATCGAAATGTTTTTTATATCCTGGGGATTGATATCACTGATAGCACAACCGGCTACGCCATCGATCACCACGAGCGGATCGGCATTGTTCAATGTACCGACACCCCGGATCCGGATCGTAGAAGTCTCGAAACCCGGGGTATTCCCCCCCGAATTGGTTACGGTCAGTCCTGAGGCCAATCCGGCCAGGGCATTCTCGGCATTGGTGACTGGCCGCTCGGCCAAGGCATCGATGTTAACCGAGGAAACAGCTCCGGAGAGATTTGCCTTTTTCTGTGAACCATATCCTACTATAACTACTTCATCCAATTTTGTCCGGTCTTCATACAAGGTAAGGCGCATATTTTCCCGCGCATTGACCTCGAGGGGTTTGTATCCGATAAAGGAGATGCGTAACGGGGAACCGAACCGGATATCCGGTAATTTGAATTCGCCGTTAAGATCGGTCACTTGCCCTGTGCCGCTTTCTTTGATCAGTACATTTACACCGATCAAAGGTTCTCCGGCAGCGTCGGTCACTCGTCCCTTGACTGTAATGATATGCTGTTTTTTCAACTTATCCTTTTGGTCTTCCAACGGTTCCGGAGATTTTTTCCGGTTATCCTTTTCTGCATAAGAAATCGGTTCACCGGCCGGCCGGAATTCTTTTCCGGCCTCCTGAGCATGAAGCGGCAGCCAGAACAAAGTTACCAGAAAGGTCAGGCATCGTATCCGGACTCTATACTTTCTATTCATATTAAATTTTTTCAGATTGTGCATATTTTCCATTTTTTGAATATACTATAGCATCCAATAAAACACATGCCAACCGGATTTTGCAAGATTTTACAACTGATAAACAATTATTTACATTTTAATTACACAAGCGATAGCTGAGTAATAATTCCCCGGTTTGTGGAATATTTCCCCAACGGGTATCTCCGAATTCTATTATAATTTCCGATTTTTTTATATATATGGTGTATTAAAACGGCTTATATCGGAAAAATCTTTAAATTTGTCTTATTTTCTGATTCGTTATGATTATTTGATGAAACAGAATATGGGATCACTATATTAATTTTTAAAAGAATCGGATGGTTTCGGATAATCGGTGGGTTGCCACAACTAAAGGGATCGTGGTGTTTTTGTTGACTGCACTGTTGTTTGTATTTTGGTACGATCGTGATCGTGAGCTGGCAGAAAGCCATGTAACGGCCGTGCGTTTCGGTTTCTATCGGGTGATTTGGATAGAAGTTTTGTGTGGTATTACAGTGGCTTGGTGCGTTCGGAAAAAATTTCGTTTTCGCCTGCCGGATGCGGGGGTATTGTTGTTGGGGGGATATGTCCTGCTGCGTTCGGTTTATGGGGATGGGATGGTCGGTTATCGGACAGAATTATGGATTTTGTTTGTGATCCTTTATTTTTTATTGCGTCTGCTTTCTTCGCTTTTCCGGAATGCCGTCACGGTGATGTTGTGGACGCTCATGGGAGCGGGATTGGTAGAGACGATTTATGGGTTCGGACAATTGTATGGTTGGTTCGCCTCGGGGCATTCGCTTTACCGGCTGACAGGATCTTTTTTTAACCCGGGGCCTTATTCGGGATTTTTAGTGATGGTATTGCCGGTCGTTTTGTTCTATTGTTTATCGGTGTATCCCGGTCGGCAAAAGAGTGTCGGTGAGTGGAGGTACAAGTTGGAGTCCGGCTTTGTCTGGGGGATACTGTTGTTGATTTTGTCTATTTTGCCGGCCGGAATGAGCCGGAGCAGCTGGTTGGCGGCGGTTGCCGGATGCGGGGTGGTAACGGCATTTTATTACCGGATCAGGAAACAGCTGAAAGAGCTGGGACGAAAACTGGGAAAAAAGGCTTGGTGGGTAGCGGGTATCGGTGTGGTGTGTCTGTTGCTGTTGTTCAGTGGACTTTATCTGATGAAAAAAGATTCGGCCGATGGACGCCGTTTAATGTGGAAAATCGCTGGTCGGGCGATAGCCGAAAATCCTTGGGGGGGATGTGGATTGGGTTATTTTGGCGGTGCATTCGGGAAAGCGCAGGCTGCTTATTTTGCCACGGAGGAAGCTACGGAACAAGAAGAGTGGGTGGCCGGCTCGCCGGAATACGGGTTTAATGAATATTTGCAGTTGGGGGTGGAATTGGGGATTGTCGGGAGTATCCTTTTCTTATTGGCTGTCGGGTTGGCAGTCCGGCAATTGCTCTATTCTTCCCGCCCCGAGAAAGGAGCGGTGCTGGGAGGGCTGACAGCCTTTTCGGTGTTCGCCTGTTTTTCTTATCCGTTGAGTGTGATTCCTTTGGTGATTGTATTCGTTCTGTTTATGGCGCTTGCCGGTACGCTGGATGACCGGAAACTGCCTGCGGAGGAACGAAAAAGGACTGTGGGTGCATGGTTTGTCATGGGAGCTTCTCTCTTGATGGCAGGTATTACCTGGCGATTGACGCAGCATAAGGAGGAATGGAAGCAGGCTTATATCCGTTGGGGAGAGGAACAACGTTATTTCAGCATGGATATTTTTGAGGAAACGGTAGATCATTACCGGGATTTATATCCTTTTTTGAAAGACCAGCCGAAATTTCTTTTCGAGTATGGACAGTGTTTGTCGAAAACCGGGCAATATGAGGAAGGGATTCGGATTCTGACAGAAGGTACACGGCTCAGTGCCGATCCGATGTTCTATAATATTATGGGGAAAGACGCCGAAGCCTTGAAGCATTTCGGACAGGCTGAAGCCTGTTTTAAGCAGGCTTCCTATATGGTGCCTCATCGTTTATATCCCCTCTATTTATTGGCGAAAATGTATTTCGAAAGCGGACAATCGGAGAAAGGCCGTGATATGGCCCGGCAGGTGATTCAGAAAGAACCCAAAGTGATGTCGGATGCCGTAAAAGAAATGAAAGCAGAATTGGAAGAAAGACTGAAACCATAGGAAAAAGAGAGAATTTGTTAAAAAGTACCGTTCGGATTGAAAAAGAAGGGGAAAAGTGAAGGGAGATTGTAAGGTTTTAATATATTTACAACTAATTATACTTTCGCAATATTTTAAAGAAAAGATATGAATAAAATCGCTTTTTTTGCATTAATGCTCGCCTTGGGGCTTGTCGGTGGTTGTGGAAATAAGAAGGAGGAGAAAAAAGAAGAAAAAGATTTGGCCCGGATCAGCCAGAAACAGGACCAAATCGAGGTGAAAGCTGCAAAAGCCCGGCTGGCTCCCTTTGAAATGGAATTGGTCAGTAATGGCAAAGTTAATGCCCGTCGGAAAGCGGTTTTGGCTTTTATCACGAATGATGTGGTCAGGAAAGTACATGTGAAAAATGGAGAAAGGGTGAAAAAAGGAGATCCCATCGTGAGCGTGGACGAACTGAAAGCCGGTCAGCAGTTGGAAGCCGCCCGCCTGAGCTGGGAAAAGGCGAAGCTGGAATTGAGGGGACGGCTGATGAATGAGGGGATAAATTCATTGGAAGATACGCTGGACGAGCGTGTAATCTCTAAAACCCGGCTGGAAAATATCAAATTACAGATCGGTTATACCTCTGCGGTTAAAGAATATGAAAAAGCGGTGTACGATTATTCGAACATCACGGTGTATGCTCCTTTTGACGGCGTGATCGCCGATCTGGAGGTGAAGGAATACAACCAGTCCTCTGCCTATAAAGAGGTTTGTTCGGTAATCGACGATGCTACCATGGAGATTGTGTTTAACGTACTGGAAACCGAGATCGCCCATTTGAAGGCAGGGATGGAAGTAGAGATTACGCCTTATGCAAACGATAAAGTTACCCTGAAAGGCACGGTGACTGAAGTGAATCCGAAAATCGATGAAAACGGTATGGTGAAAGTCAGGGCTACAACCGATAATCCCGAAGCAGTGTTGGTGGATGGAATGAATGTCAGTATATTGGCTAAACGGCAAATCGCCGATAAATTGATCGTCCCGAAAACAGCGGTGTTGCCGCGGCAAGGGAGAAAAGTCGTGTTTGTCTACGAGAACGGCCGGGCTATATGGAAATATGTCGAAACAGGATTTGAAAATAGCCGGGAAGTGTGTATCGAATCGGGATTAAAAGAGGGGGAAGAGGCTATTTACGAGAATAATCTGGGGTTGTCGCACGAGTGTGAGGTGACGCTGATAAATAAAAAGGAGTAGTAGTTCCTGAAAACACTTGGAAGGTGAAATTATCTGCTTTTTCTGTCAATACTATTTTTGTCGTACTGATGCTTTTAGGGATCAGTCTGATTCCTGTGTTGTCTTTGCAGTTGCTCCCTTCTTCCCGTTCGAACGATTTGTCGGTATCTTTCTCTTGGGATAATGCCGGCCCCGAATTACTGGAAATGGAGGTGACGACCAAATTGGAAGGGGCTTTGGCGCGGACGAGAGGGTTACGGGAAATTGTTTCGGAGACCGGGAATGGCTGGGGAACAATCAGGCTTTCTATCGATAAAGAAGAAAATATCGATGCCATTAAACTGTATCTGGGGTCTGTCGTCCGTTCGGTGAAAAGCGGATTCCCGGAAGGAGTACAGGTGTCGGAAGTACGTGGAGGAGAATACAGTTCCGGTAAAGAAGCTAAAAAAGAACGGCAGCTTTTATTGACTTACGGTATTTCAGGGCCTGGTACTACTCAGGATGTCTCCCGTTTTGCGGAAGACAATATCTCGAACATCGTCTCTACTATGCCGGGGATAGAAAGTGTGACGGTAACCGGGGCTGTTCCCATGGAATGGGTACTGATTTACGATCAGCAAGTGCTTGAAAATATCGGTATCAGTGCTTCCGATATCCGCTCGGCTTTGAACAATTATTATATGCGCCGGGATGGGGGAAAAGTATTGATCGATACCGTTCCTGCCAAAGAATATGCTTATATTATTTTCCGGGGTAATCCGCTGAGTCATGAGATCGATATGCTGAATATGCCGATCAAGACACTGGGGGATCGGATTGTTTTATTGAAGGATATCGCAACCCTGGATTATCGGGAGAAGTCACCTTCCTCCTATTACCGGATCAATGGTCTGAATCAGTTGAATATCAATATTTTTGCAGAAAAGAATGCTAATGTGATCGACCTTTCGGCCAAAGTCAGGGATAAGATGGATTTGTTGGAAAAGGATTTCGGCGGAAAATATTCTTTGCAGATGGCTTATGATGCCAGTAAGGAACTGGAAGATGAATTGAACCAGACGCTTTTCCGGACCTTATTGACGATTTTGATTCTGCTGATTTTTGTGTTTCTGGTGAGCCGGGATTTCCGCTATTTGTTGATTATCGCCGTTTCTTTAGCTGCTAATGTGCTGATTGCTTTTGTTTTCTATTATTTCCTGAAAGTAGAAATCCATATTTATACTCTGGCAGGGATAACTGTGTCGTTCGGTATCATCATCGATAATGTGATCGTTATGGCCGATCATTACAGACATCATCGTGACCGGAAAGTATTTATGGCTATTCTGGCTGCGACGCTGACGACGATGGGGGCTTTGACCGTCATTTTCAACATGGACAATGAGATCATGCGGAATATGTGGGATTTTACTACGGTTATCATTGTCAATTTGTCCGTATCGTTGTTTGTAGCTCTTTTCTTTGTACCGGCTTTGATGGAAAAAATACCGTTGCGGAAAAAAGAAGCCAGAGTGCGTGTTGCCCGCAAGAGAAAAGTTGTAAAATTTACCTGGAAATACAAGCGGTTTATCGGGTTCACCTGGAGATTCAGGAAAGCATGGGTGATTTTGGCTATTCTCGGATTCGGATTACCTGTATTTATGATTCCTTCTTCAGTGGACCGCGATAAGTCGTATGCCGAGACCTATAACCGAATCTTTAGCAGCGAATGGTTTCTGACGATCAGACCCTGGATGGATAAGCTGTTGGGAGGAAGCCTGCGCTTGTTCGTGGAAGGAGGAAAAGGGGAGTGGAGGCAAAATGACAATAACGACCGTATCCGGACCTCCCTGAGTGTAGTGATGACAATGCCGCATGGAGCGACGCTGGAACAAATGAACGAGGCATTTATGAAAGTGGAAAATTTTGTCTCCGGATTTCAAGAAGTCGACCTTTTTACGACGAGTATCAGTTCTGCTAACGAGGGAAGAATGAAAATCACCTTTAAAGAAGAAGCCGAGATGACCGGTTTCCCCGAGAGGCTGAAGAATGAGTTGGTGCGTTATTGTAATTCGATCGGGAATGCCGATTCACAGATTTCCGGAGTCGGAAGGAGTTTTTCCAATAGCCTGGGAGACGGTTACCGCAGTGAAGGGCTGAAGGTGGTGGGATATAATTACCGGCAAGTGATGAAGTATGCCGAAGTCTTGAAGAACAAGCTATCTGAAAACCGCCGGGTGAAGAAATTATATATCGGAAATGCCCGGAATCCCGAGAAAATGAGGGAGTTTGTGGTGAAAGTCGATAAAGCTAAACTGGCCCGTAATAATTCGAATGTCAATGATATTATGTGGAGATTGAGGAGTTTGTCTTATGCCCGGGATGAGTATACTACGGCTTATATCGATAACGAACAGACTTCTATTGTTATCCGGCCCAAAAATACGGTGGAGACCAGTATCTGGGAGATGCAGAATTATCCGGTACAGGGCGATAAAGCCACTTTCCGTTTGAGTGACGTCGGCACGATCCAATATGAGGATACGTTCGATAAGATCACGAAAACGAATCAGGAATACGATGTATCGGTACAATATGATTTTATCGGGGATTATATGTTGTCGAATAAGGTGAAAGAGAGAGTGATGAAGGAAATGAACCAGAGTATGCCGATCGGTTTCCGGGTGAAGGAAGGCCGGGATTATTGGGGAGGATACTGGAAGATGAGCAATGGGTTCGATCGGCGTATTCTGTATATCTTACTGGTATTCTGTATAATTTATTTTATCTGTGCCATCTTGCTCGAATCCTTGAAGCAAGCGATGATCGTAATGCTGATCGTGCCTTTGTCGTTTATCGGCTGTTTTTTGGGTTTTTACTGTTTCGGGCTGGTATTTAACGAAGGGGGATTGGCGGCCTTTATCCTGATGTGCGGATTATCGGTGAATGCGGTGTTGTATATTCAGAACGATTATAATAATAAGATCATTGAGGGAAAAGCGAGAGGGTTACAAACTTATTTGAGTGCCTGGAATGCGAAAATTATTCCGATTCTGCTGACGGTTATTTCCACAATTTTGGGATTTATCCCTTTCCTGATCGGAAGTAACGTGGCCGATTTTTGGATCAGCCTGGCGATCGGGACGATGAGTGGCCTTATTTTTTCTGTATTGGTGTTGATGATTTATCTGCCTTTGTTTTTTATGCGTAGGGAAGATAAAGCGGGATACAGACGGAAAAACAGTGGGATGAAGGAAGAGGGAAGAAAATGGTTAAGTCATATTGAATTGAATAAGATACGGGGATTCATAAAGCATTGATGTTTTCCTTTTTGGTCATTAAATATTAAGAAAATGATTGGTTTTTTACTCAAACGTCCCGTCGCGGTAATCATGAGCACCATTGCCTTTTTGGTATTGGGGGCAGTGGCTATGTTTCAGCTACCGGTTTCATTGATGCCGGATGTAGATATTCCCGAGATCAGTATACATTATACTCAGGATAATGCCTCGGTCAATGAAATGGAAAACAGTATCACCAACTTACTGAGAGGGCAGCTGCAACAGATTCCGTCATTATCGGACATTACTTCCGAATCCAGGGAAGGGAGCGGAACGATAACCATGAAGTTCGAATACGGCACTTCGATCGATTATGCTTTTATCGAGGTCAATCAGAAAGTGGATGCTGCGATGAACAGCTTCCCTAAAGAGATGCAACGGCCTACGATTATTAAAGCTTCGACTTCGGATATTCCTGTATTTTATATTCAGTTGAATTTAAAAAAATTGGAATCGGATATCAAATTCCTGGAATTTTGCGAATTTGCCGATGCTGTTTTGAAAAAGCGGTTGGAGCAATTGCCGGATGTCGCGATGGTGGATATTAGCGGGATGTATCAGCCCGAAATGTATATCTTGCCCGATGAAGCCAAAATGAAGAGTCTGAATATTACCCAAGATCAATTGAAAGAAGCTATCGATCAAAATAACCGGGTGTCGGGAAGCTTGTCGATCCGGGACGGTTACTACCAATATAATATAAAATTTACCAGTCAGCTGATGTCGGTCGAAGATGTCCGGGAGGTATACCTGAATATCGAAGGGCGTCTGATGCAGGTGAAAGATATTGCCGAAGTGGGCATACGGCCGAGAGATAAGAGAGGGATGTTCGTGAATGGCGAAAAACAATCCCTGTGTATGGCGGTGATCAAACAATCGAGTGCCCGGATGTCGGAGATGAAAGAGAAAGTCAGTGAAATGCTGGAAAATTTTGAAACAGAATATCCGGATATCGAATTTTCCGTATCGCGGGATCAGGCTGCCTTACTGAATTACTCGATTACGAATTTGCAGCAGAGTTTAGTATGGGGGATTATCCTGGCTGTGTTTATTATGCTGTTTTTCTTGCGGGATGCCCGTTCACCGATGATTATCGGGATCAGTATACCGGTTTCTGTGGTTATCAGTGTACTGTTTTTCCAGTTGATCGGTTTGTCTATCAATACCATTTCTCTGTCCGGTTTGATCATGGGGGTGGGGATGATGATCGATAATTCGATTATCGTCATCGATAATATCAACCAGCGAAGGGAACGGGGAGATTCGCTGTTTGTGGCTTGTGCGGACGGTACGGCCGAGATTTTCCGTCCCCTGTTGTCTTCGGTGTTGACGACTTGTGCGGTATTTGTGCCGTTGATATTTCTGGGAGGAGTTGCCGGGGCTTTGTTCTATGACCAGGCGGTAGCTGTAGGTGTCGGGCTTTTTGTCTCGCTGATCGTTTCGCTGACGATTGTCCCTGTCATTTTTTATCTTCTCTTTAAAAGAGCACATGAAGACGGAAAAATCAGTAATTTCGTCAAACGGATCAGTTTTAAGCATCTGGATAAGTACTATACGATTGTCTATCACTTTGTGTTCTATCACCGCCATAAGACCATGCTGATCGTGGCTGTGCTGGTATTGTTGGGTGCTGCTACGGCTTTTTTCACTAAAGTGGAACGGATGCCTCCGGTAGAAATCAATGAAATGTTGATCCGGACAGACTGGAACAATAGTATTCATGTCGATGAAAATTATAACCGGGTGCAGGATATTATCCGGCAGTTTAAGGGACGTTGTACTGAAATATCCTGTCATATCGGTGAAAAACAGTTTTTCCTGAATCCCGAGGATAACGGTAATATCAATGAGGCGGAGTTTTATATAAAAACTACCGATAATGAAAGCCTGAAAGTTTTGGTCGGGGATATAACCGCTTATATTAAGAAAAACTATCCGGAAGCCCGGGTAGAACCGGCGAAGGTGGAAAATCTGTTCGAACAGTTGTTTAAGGGAGAAGATGCTCCTTTGATCATTTACCTCTCGGGAGAATCTGCCCGCAAGATAGAGGAACTATCGAAAATTAATGCATTTATCGACCATTTGAATGAGGAAATGCCCGGACTGAAATTGAATAAACCTGCCGTACAGGAAAGAATCGTAGTCCATATCTTGCCCGAACGTTTGGCGTTGTATAAAGTGAATCAGAATGTGTTGCTGAATACGTTGGAAAAGAATATCAGTAAGGTCAGTATCGGAAAATTGAATACGGGGAACCTTTATATTCCGATTGTCATTACTGAAAATGAACATACGATCCGGGATATTCTCAACGAGGTGTATGTGTCTAATTCGGATAGGAAGTATATTCCGGTAGCTGCGTTGACCGATTTGTCAATGGAATACGATTACAAGAAAATTTTCGGGAAAAAAGAAGGAGTCGTCGTGCCTGTTCAGGTTTACCATACAGGAGATAGCATCCAAGAAATTATAAAGACGGTGAGGACAGAAGCGGTAAAAGCTAATCTGGATCCTCATTTCGGAGGGGCTTATTTCGAGGGGAATGAGACTTTCTGGCAGATGTTGATGATCGTAATCGTGGCCTTGCTGATGCTCTACTTTATTTTAGCCAGTCAATTCGAATCGTTGACATTACCTTTGATCGTATTGATCGAGATTCCGATCGATGTGGCGATGACTTTGCTGGCATTGTGGATTTGTGGGATCTCACTGAATCTGATGTCGATGATCGGTATCGTGGTCATGAGTGGTATCGTGATCAACGACTCGATTCTGAAGATCGATACGATCATCCGGCTTCAACAACAGGGATTTCCTTTGCTGGAAGCCATTCACGAAGGTGGGGTGAGGCGGTTGAAGCCGATTCTGATGACGAGTTTGACTACTATTTTTGCTTTGATCCCTTTTTTATGGGGTGACGATATCGGTTCCCAATTGCAGCGGCCGCTGGCGGTAGCTATGATCAGCGGGATGACGATCGGTACTCTGGTCAGTCTGTATTGGGTACCTCTGTGTTATTATTATTTAGTTAGAAAAAAAGGAGAATAGACGATGGAAACATTTACGCGGTGGGTGTATTATTTTTTGGAGTCTTTAGGTCTCGATCTCAGTTATATGACTAATCTGAATCGCCTGATTGTTCTTGTATTGATAGCCGTATTGGCTTTTCTGACAGATTGGATTTGCAGGAAAGGGATTGTACGGTTGGTGCGTAAGGTTACCCAAAAGACAAAGGTGACCTGGGACGATCTGTTGTTTAACGATCGGGTCATGAATAATTTCTGCCACATCCTGCCGCCTGTGGTAGTATATATACTTTTGCCGATCGCTTTCCCCGACGGATCGGATGCCCTGGCGTTTATCCGAAAGCTGTGTATGGTGTATATTATAGCGGCTGCTTTGCGGTTTATCAACATTTTTCTGGGAGTCATATTCCAGTTGGCCACACAGAAAGAAGTATTTCGTGACCGGCCTCTGAAAGGTGTCTACCAGATTATTCAGGTCGCTTTGTTTTTTGTCGGTTCGATTTGCATTATTGCTGTATTGATCGAGAAATCTCCTATCCATCTTTTGGCTGGTTTGGGAGCTTCGGCTGCTATTTTAATGTTGGTTTTCAAGGATAGTATCATGGGCCTTGTTTCCGGAGTGCAACTTTCGGCCAATGATATGTTGCGCCCGGGGGATTGGATTACGATGCCTAAATACAATGCCGACGGTACGGTGATCGAAGTGACTCTGAATACAGTGAAAGTCCGTAATTTCGACAATACGATTATTACGATCCCGCCTTATGCATTGGTGAGTGATTCGTTTCAAAACTGGAGGGGCATGCGGGAGTCCGGTGGACGTCGCGTGAAACGTTCTGTCAATTTGGATGTGAATAGTGTCTGTTTCTGTACCCCGGAAATGCTGGAAAGATATAAAAAGATCGTTATTTTAAAGGAATATATCGAGCAAACCGAGCAGAAAGTACAACAATACAATCAGCAGCAGGGGATCGACGATTCTGTGCCGGTCAATGGAGTACACCAGACAAACCTGGGCGTTTTCCGGGCTTATCTCGAATTATACCTGAAAAATTTACCTGTCGTAAATTCTGATTTGACGTATATGGTCCGGCAATTACAACCGACCGAAAAAGGAATCCCTTTGGAGGTGTATTTCTTCTCCAGAGAGAAAGATTGGGTGCCTTATGAGAAAATCCAGGCCGATGTTTTCGATCATATTTTTGCGGTAGTTCCTTATTTTGGTCTAAAAGTATTCCAAAATCCTTCTTCTGCAGATATAGTCCGGGTTTTAGAAAGAGTGTGATTGGTGTTTTGTATAAAACAATCCGTTTTTTTATAAGTGTATCTTGATTTAATCGTTCTATCTTTGGGGGAGATAAATGACCTAAAATCGAAAACAATGAGTAAAATTTTATTCGGATTGGTGGGGATTGCTTTGATCAGCTCGTGTACGCGTCCGGGAAGTTTATATAATGGCGGACAACGGATTGCTAATTGTGTTACTTCAGAGCCTTTTGAAGTACCGGTTCAGGAGGGGTGTGCCACCTATGTGATGTATGGGCAAGATACTGTCGCTATTGTCACTCAGCCGATGACCATACAAATCCCGAAAGGGATGAAAGTATCGACGAAGGGAAGTACCGGTGATGAAATCTCGATCGAATATGAGGTATTGAACGATACAGATGCTAAGATTGCTTATAATAAATCCTGGCAGGCGATTATGTTCGAAGATACCCGTTCCGGTGATTATGATTACAATGATTTGATTATCCATGTTCGGAATTTGCATTCCTGGAATAAATTGCAGATCGATATTCAACCGATTGCTTTAGGGAGCCAAAAGGTGATCAAACTGGGATGTGTGATCGGTAATGATAAAAGCGAACATATCATTTCGGAAGATGTGCGTAAAGACTTGTTCGGTGGTGAAAAAGGATTTATCAATACACAAAGCGATCTGCAACCGGTCTGTTATAGCCTGGAACGCCGTCTCGACCATGAATTGGAAAAAGGGAAAGATGAATATGCTAGTATCGCCTGGTTTATTGAAGTAGATGGTAATCGGTATTTTGCAATAAATGCCGATGCTGAATACAGTGACTATGATTTATTGAATGAGGAAGGGATGCCTTATGGTCTGGTCGTTTATGGGCTGAACGGTAGTCACGGTACGTTTGCTTATGCCGAAGAAAAAATTTCTTTGTTCGAAGCTTATCCGGATTTCAAAAATTGGATTAATGGGGAAGTAGTTACTTTTGGGGAATATGCCGACAAGAAAATGATCTACAAATACAATTATGAAAAAATCCCCGGGACGACTAAGCGGATCTGGGATTGGCAATAATGGAAGGGCTGACAGCCTAATCCTTCTTTTACGGTAAAAAGGTGTAGTCGATAACAACGTTAAAACTGAATGCTTATCGTTTTTGTTTAGAATAGAATAAGTTTTAAACCTTATGAACTTTCTAAACTAATTTAATTCCAGGTTTATTTTTCTTTCTATTCCGATCCCGGGTGAACCGGTCTGATAACACAAAAAACGAAATAGAAAATGGATTCTACTCTCACTGAGATTTAAGTTCTGAAAACGGTACCGCTTTGTCCGTTTGCTTCATTGTTACTCTCCAACTACAGTATCGGCTTAGCATGTTTTGAGCGAGAAAAGGAGTAAAATGGGACGATAGGTCCGTCCCGGAGTACGGAATAAAAAACAGCAGACCTTTTCAGGGCCTGCTGTTTTTTATAAAGATGAATCTTAAACTATTTGGCATAGTTGATTGCCCGGGTTTCGCGGATGACGGTTACTTTAACCTGTCCGGGGTAAGTCATTTCATCCTGGATTCGTTTTGCGATATCGAATGAAATTTTTTCTGCTTCTGCATCCGAGATTTTTTCACTCCCAACAACGACTCTCAATTCCCGTCCGGCTTGGATGGCATAGGTCTTCACAACTCCATTGTACGAGAGTGCCAGATCTTCCATATCTTTCAAGCGTTTGATATAAGATTCGACAACTTCCCGACGTGCACCCGGACGAGCTCCTGAGATCGCATCACAAGCCTGTACGATAGGTGCGATCAGTGTCGTCATTTCGATTTCTTCGTGGTGGGCTCCGATAGCATTACAGATATCCGGTTTTTCTTTATATTTTTCAGCTAATTGCATACCCAGAATAGCGTGTGGTAATTCCGGCTCGTCGTCGGGCACTTTACCGATATCATGGAGTAATCCGGCACGTTTGGCTTTCTTCACATTCAGACCCAGTTCGGCTGCCATGATCGCACAAAGATTAGCTGTTTCACGGGCATGTTGCAATAGGTTCTGACCATAAGAAGAACGATATTTCATTTTACCGATCAGACGGATCAGTTCGGGATGTAAACCGTGGACTCCTAAGTCGATTGTGGTGCGCTTACCGGTTTCGATAATTTCTTCTTCGATTTGTTTTTTCACTTTATTCACTACCTCTTCGATGCGGGCAGGATGGATACGTCCGTCTGTTACCAGCTGGTGTAAAGACAGACGTGCAATTTCCCTTCTTACCGGATCGAAACCCGAGAGTACGATCGCTTCAGGAGTATCGTCGACGATGATTTCAACTCCTGTTGCAGCTTCGAGTGCGCGGATATTACGACCTTCGCGTCCGATAATCCGGCCTTTGATTTCGTCCGAATCGATGTGGAAAATAGAGACTGCATTTTCGGTCGCTGTTTCGGTCGCTACACGCTGAATCGTCTTTATCACGACCTTTTTAGCTTCCATATTGGCAGTCATTTTAGCTTCCTCCATGATCTCGTTGACATAAGAGATGGCTTCTGCCTCTGCTTCTTCTTTCAGAGAGTTGATCAGTTTTTCTTTTGCCTGCTCACCGGACATACCTGAAATGGCTTCAAGTTGTTCGATTTGCTGTTTTTTGATCTTGTCCAATTCTGCCGTTTTCTTTTCGATCAATTCTTTTTGTACTTCTATGTTGCTTTGCTGGCTTTGGAGTTCTTTCCCTTTGCGTTGTATTTCTTCCAGTTTGCGCGAAATATCGGTTTCCTGTTGTTTTAACTTGTTTTCGGCCATCAACAGCTTATTATTTCTGGCAGCAGCCTGTTTTTCATGTTCGGCTTTGATCTGTAAGAATTTTTCTTTAGCCTGAAGAATTTTATCCTTTTTGATCACTTCTGCTTCAGCTTCAGCTTCTTTGATGATATTTTGTGCCCGGTATTTCATGGCTAATCTCATAATAAACCAGCCGATCGCTATACCGACGAACAAAGCTATCACGCTTGCGATTATTGTTGTCATTGTCATATTTCTGTTATTAATTAAATTTATAATATAGTTTAATGTTACACTGTTTTCTCTTTTTGTAAATGCACAAAAAAATCCCGCACTATTTCTTTTTAATAAAACCCCTGTATGACACGGGTAGAGCTGCCATTTGATTCAGACTTCCACTGTCCCGAAGGAACTCCGAAGAGTCGAGGCCTGTCTTGTGCAAATATAAGCGTCTGCTCTAATTGTTTGAGTGTTGAGTTTTTCGCTTAAAGTCGAAATAATGCGGGAATATCTATGTTCAAAGAACTCTAAAAATACTTACTCTTTGATGAATTCATCAAGTTTCAAATTAATTTGTTCTATTTCATTAAACTTCTGTTCTTGTTGCAGCATTTTTATCGTATGCAACAGCGAAACATAAGCTAAAAAATAAAAAGGCTCCGGTTCTGTATTTCCGGTTTTATATTTTAAAACACGTTCATTAATTTCCTTTGCCGCTTTCCGGATGATCTCTTCATCTGCTGCTGAAATATTCAAATTCAGAGGTATATCGGCAATAGTTAAGTTAATGTTGCGTTTTTCAGACATAATTAATTATTCAAAAGAGCAATACATTTATCTATCTCCCGCACCAGTTGGTTGATTCGCATTTTCGCTTCATAACTTCCGTTCCCTTCCGAAATTGCACTAGCCACTCTGGTTGTTTTTAGTTTATTGTTTAAATCTTTGTTCTCTCTTTGCAGGTTTTCAAGCTCGGATTGCAAATCCTGTATTTTGCTTTCCAGACTTTTGTTCTGTTCCAGAGAGGATATATATAGTTTTATTAATTTATCTATTTTAAAATTCAGCTCGTTTATAACGGCATCGTGTTTTGCTGCCATAACTCAATCTTTTCATGACAAAGATAAAATTTATTCTTTAAATTATCAAGAGTGTTGATATATTTGCAGCATAAAATTAGTGTTTTTTTTGATATGGAAAAAAGGAGGTATAGGAAATTTATTCGTTATTTTTTGTTTAATTGGTTGTCTTTGATTTCATTAAATATATTTGCCCAGGACATGATAAAGCCGATCGATCGGCCTGTTTTGTTGAGTGGAAATTTCGGAGAATTGAGGGCGACTCACTTTCATTCGGGTATCGATATCCGGACCGGTGGGGTGGAAGGCTTGCCCGTCGTGTGTGTGAAAGACGGTAAAGTTGTCCGGGTGAGTGTGTCTCCTACCGGCTATGGGCGGGCATTGTATGTGGAGCATGAGGATGGAACGACCACGGTTTACGGACATTTGCAACGTTTCAACGCTCGTATCACAGCGCTTGTCCGGCAAATTCAATACGAGCAGGAAAGCTTTAAAATAGATGAAGAGGTGAGGGACAGGCAGTTGATCTTTCATCAGGGAGATACGATTGCTTTTAGTGGTAATACCGGATCTTCCGGGGGACCACACTTGCATTTCGAAGTCAGGAATACCCGTTCTGAACATACCTTGAATCCTTTGCTTTTTTATAAGATCCGGGATAGCCGGATTCCGGTGGTGAGAGGTGTTTATCTGTATCGTGAATCGGCTTCGGGTTGTGTCGGATTGGTGAGGCGGGTGGCTTTGAAACAGTCGGCGAACGGCCGTTATACGCTCGGACAGTTGAATATTCCGGCAGGGAAAATAGGTATTGCTGTATTTGTTACGGATTATATGAATGATTCCTGGAATAAACTGGGAATTTATCGGTTAGGAGTAGTGGCCGGAAAAGATACGCTTTTTGCCATGCAGATGGATTCCTGTTCTTTTGATCAGACTTGTTTTATCAATGAAATAAAGGATTTTGACTGTTATAAGAAAAAGGAAACGGTTTATCGTTGTTTTGGTAATTATCAGGGACAGGTGATGGGGGTGAAGAATCGGAATCAGGGATGGATTACTGTCGGTGAAGACAGTATTGTACCGGTGAAAATCGATCTGAAAGATATCAATGGTAACCGGGCAACCGTAACGTTGACCCTGAAAGGCAAGGAGGCGCCTGTGCAGGAAGAACAGGAGGTGTTGCGCTATGATCGCAGCTATAGCCTGGACTTGTCCGGGGCTACGCTGGATTTAGAGGCCGGAGCTTTGTCGGCTTCGGTGCCGAAAGGGATGAAAATAGAAAAAGATACGGTTTCCGGAAGGGATATTTTTGTATTATCGGAAAAAGATGTTCCTTTGTTAAAGAAAGCCCGTTTGTCTGTGGCCGGGGAATTTGACCGGAAGGCTTTGATTTGTGAGGTGGACCGTGCCGGCAGGAAATACCCGCTTGCAACTCAGTGGAGTGAAGAGGGCCTGGTGGCGGAAATCGGCTATCTTAGCCGGTACACGATAGCCGAAGACCGGCAACCGCCGGTGATTTCTTTTTTAGGGAAATTTCCGGATGGTTCTTTGAAATTTAAGATAAAAGATGATTTTTCAGGGATTGCAACTTATCGGGGAGAGGTAAATGGCCGGTGGTGCCTGTTTTCCTATGATCCGCGCTATAATTTGATGCGTTGCAGTCTGAAAGAACCGGTTTTTGTTTCCGGTCAGGTGAATGAAGTGAAGGTTATTGTCGAAGACCGGGTCGGAAATAAAAATGAACTCCTTGTCAAAGTAAAGAAATAATTATAGAAAAGGATTAATTGGAAGCATATTTATGAGAAAAGAAATACAGGAATGGATCGAAAAAGGGAATCGGACAGAAGCTGTCCGCTTACTGGAAGAATGGGTCGGAAAACATCCGGCAGATGAAGAGGAGTGGTTGCTCTTGGGAGAATTGTTGTATGCCGACGGGAAAATGACGGAAGCCTTGAATAAATTCAATACGGTTCTCCGCCTGAATCCGGATCACCGGAAGGCAGCGAATTATGTGATTATGATCAATAATATTTTGGGATACTATTGTAAAGATATGTTCAATCCTTAGGTATGAAATTATATCATAAAGCCTTTTTATACCGGCACAAATGGATACAACCTTACCTGCAAAAAGTGTTGGGTGGGATAGATGCTGTCACGTTTCTGGCAGCCTTGGCCTTGATTGGCGGTGTCGTCTATGAACATGGCTTTATTATTTCGGAAGGAGCGGAGGCAGATCTCGGTGTATTGTATCGGACCGTATGGGGCGTTTTCCTGGTTCAGACCACGATGCATATCGGGCTGGCGTATCGGGAAACGCTGAAGAAATACCGGACATTTACATGGGTATTGAATATTTTACTTTATCTGACTCTAATTCCCGTCATTTTTTTCGAACCGGAATCGGGGGCATTGAAATATTTCTGGTTATTTTTAAACAACCGTATTTTTCAGCTGATTCTGTTGTTGTTACTTTCCTTATTGCGCTTATCTTCGGGGGTGATCGGACTCTTGGGAAAACGGACCAATCCCTCCCTGATTCTGGCCGGAAGTTTCTTCCTTATTATTTGTATCGGCACCGGTTTGTTGATGTTACCTCGTTGTACCGTTGATGGTATTTCGTGGGTAAATGCTTTGTTTGTGTCCACCAGTGCTGTTTGTGTGACCGGTTTGGTACCGGTAGATGTAGCGACGACTTTCACTTCTTTGGGACAGTTGGTCATTATTATATTGATACAGATCGGTGGGTTGGGAGTAATGACGCTCACCTGTTTCTTCGCCATGTTTTTTATGGGTAATACTTCCGTATATAATCAGTTGGCGGTAAGGGATATGATCAGTTCCGATTCTTTGTCGTCTCTGTTGTCGACGGTGATTTATATTTTATTTTTCACTTTAGTGATAGAAGGAGCCGGGATGTTGGTCTTGTTCCTGAGTATTCACGGTACTTTGGGGATGACGGTGCAACAGGAAATGGTGTTTGCTGCTTTTCATTCTATTTCGGCTTTTTGTAATGCCGGTTTCTCGACCTTATCGGAGAATCTCGGTAATCCTTTGGTCATGCAACACCATAATCTGCTCTATATAACCATTTCCGTATTGATTATTTTGGGAGGAATCGGTTTTCCGATCTTGGTGAATTTTAAGCATATCGCCGGTTATCATCTGAAGCGTTTGTTTTATTTTATCCGTACAGGAAAAAGGGATAGACAGCGTATCCGGCATTTGTATAATCTGAATACTAAGATTGTTTTGTTGACGACGCTGATTTTATTGACCGGTGGGACTATAGCGATTCTTCTGTTCGAATGGAACGGAGCTTTTGCGGGAATGAGTATGCCGGATAAATGGGTACAGGCCTTTTTCAATGCGACCTGTCCCCGTACGGCCGGGTTTACGAGTATCGGTTTGACCTCTTTTCATTACAGAGTTTGTTGCTGATGTTGCTTTTAATGTTTATCGGAGGGGCTGCCCAATCTACTGCCGGCGGAGTTAAAGTGAATGCTTTTGCTGCCGCTGTATTGAGCCTTTTTGCTGTGATCCGGGGAAAAAGCCGGGTGGAGGTGTTCCGGCGGCAGCTTTCGGTGGATTCGATCAGGCGTTCCAATGCTACCCTGGTGATGTACCTTATGATTCTTTTTCTGGGTGTATTTGTCCTGAGTGTGCTCGAACCGCATGCTTCGCTATTGGCCTTGGTTTTCGAGTGTACTTCGGCTTTGAGTACCGTCGGGTCGAGTCTCGGTCTGACTCCGGCTTTAGGAGAAGCAGGTAAATTATTCGTATCCTTGCTGATGTTTATCGGGCGGGTGGGAGTCATTACGATCGTATTGGGATTCGTACCTCCGCAGAAGCATACCAAATATAAATACCCGGATGATAATTTGATCATCAACTAAGCAAGAGAGTTGTCGTATTAACATGATATACATATGAAATATATAATCATTGGTTTGGGAAATTACGGAGGAGGTTTGGCCGAGGAGTTGATGGCCATCGGACACGAAGTCATCGGTGTCGATCAGAACGAAGGGCGGGTGGATAATCTGAAAGACAAGATTACCACGGCTTTTGTGTTGGATGCAACGGATGAACTGGCTCTGGAAACTTTGCCACTCCGAGAGATCGATGTGGTGATTGTCGCTATCGGAGAAAATTTCGGGGCTTCTGTACGGGTGGTCGCTTTGCTGAAACAAAAGAAAGTGAAGCATATCTTTGCCCGGGCTATAGATTCGGTGCATAAGGCGATACTGGAAGCTTTCGCTATCGACAAAGTGCTGACCCCTGAAAAAGATGCCGCCCGCGAATTTGTACAGTTCCTGGCTTTGGGTATTCATGCCGAGTCGTTCCGGGTCGACGAAGACTATTATGTGATTAAGTTTAAAGTGCCTCGGAAATGTGCCGGTTATCCTTTGAGCGGAATGAACCTCGAAGAGGATTTTCATTTAAAACTGATTGCTTTGAAGCAGGCTGCCGAAGTGAAAAATATACTGGGAATGAAAAAACTGACTAAAGAGGTGATGACGGTTATTCCCGACAATTACCTGTTGAAAGAGGAAGACGAATTGGTGTGTTACGGTTTGTATAAAGATTTTCAGGCCTTGTGGAAAGCATTTTAAAAATCGGGGTAAATTTTCTTTCCCTTTTACTTTTTACTTTTTACTTTTTCCCTTATCTTTGCCGTCCATTTTGAATAGGTTTAACGCATTAAAAATCAATCCACTTTGGAAGGGGGTGCTTAAATTCGGACAAGCGGTGCTTGCCATGAAGTAGAAAAGAACTGAAAATAGAAGACAAAATGACCTCAGGAAGAGACTAAGCCGGAGGTTGTAATGGGAGGGTGTTACCCTGTTGTTATTTTATTTAATGCGTTTATTATAAACTATAAAAATTAGAAATCATGATTATTGTACCTTTAAAAGAAGGCGAAAATATCGAGAGAGCCTTAAAGAAATTCAAGAGAAAATTCGAAAAAACCGGTATTGTAAAAGAATTAAGAGATCGTCAGGCTTTCACAAAACCATCAGTACGTAACCGGGCCCAGCGGATCAAAGCTGTCTACAAGCAGAGTTTGCAACAGGCAGAAGAATAATTTTCTTCCCGGGCTTGTTTTTCCCGGAGGAAAGTGTTAAATTGGGTTCGTTTTAAGAATGATGAGTATGGAAATAGATTCATTTCTGAGTTATTTGAAAAATATTAAGCGCTATTCAGCACTTACTATTACAGCTTATAAAGAAGATTTGAATCAGTTTCGTGAGTTCTGTGAAAAAGTGGAATTGATCCGGCAGGATGAGGAAATTACTTCCAAGATGGTCCGGCGGTTTGAAATGGGATTGATGTCCGGTGGGTTGAAGATTGGCGGGGTGGACGGTGAAGAAAAGCTGAGGCCGATGACTGCCCGTTCCGTTAGGCGTAAATTGAGTTCTTTACGGACTTATTTCCGTTATCTGGTACGGGAGGGAAAGTTGACAGAAGATCCGACGGAGATTGTCGTGGCGCCTAAAATGGGAAAGCGATTGCCGGTGTTTGTGCCCGATTATCAAATGGATGAGGTGTTGGATAAACACGCTTCCGACAAGGATTTTGCAAATATCCGTGATCGGATGGTGTTGATGACGGCTTATTATACCGGAATGAGACGCTCGGAACTGGTGGCATTGAAATTGGAAGACGTCGATTTGGGGGGAGCGGTGATCCGGGTGAATGGGAAAGGAGACAAACAACGGATTGTTCCCATGTTACCGGAATTGGCCGGAGATCTCCGGATTTATCTGAACAAGCGGGAAGAACTGGTAGGTGAAAAACATCAGTTTGTATTCGTTACGGATAAAGGAAAACCGGTATACGATAAATTTATTTATCGTTTAGCTGTAAAATATCTGGGCGAAGTCACTTCGTTGAAGAAACGAAGTCCGCATGTCTTGCGGCATTCTTTTGCTACGGCTCTGTTGAATAACGGAGCCTGTATCGAGGCTATCCGTGAATTACTCGGCCATGCCGGACTGGCTGCGACTCAAATCTATACTCATAATTCTTTTGAGAGTTTGAAAAAGGTTTATAACCAAGCTCATCCCCGGGCTTAAAATTTAAGGAGGAAGTACTATGGAAATTAAAATTAATGCGGTTGGTTTTTCAGCAAGTTCTCAGTTGGAAGATTTCATTCAGAAGAAAATTTCTAAATTAGATAAATACCACGACGGAATTATCGGTTCGGAAGTTACCTTGAAACTGGAAAAAGACGACAATCTGGAAAATAAAGTAGTCGAAGTGCTGTTGAATGTTAAAGGCCAAGAAGTTTTTGCAAAGAAAAATGCAAAGAAATTCGAGGAAGCAGTCGATGAGCTTTATGATGTAGTAAAGCGTCAATTGGTGAAAATCAAAGAGAAAGAAAGAGAGTGCTGAAAAGACTAAAGGCGAGAAGATCAGAAGCTAAAGGTTAAAGACTGGAAAGCTAAAAGCGGGAAGGTTAAAAAAGCAGGGGAGGAAAGGCTGGAGGCGGATGAGTAAAACCTGAGCGAGAGTCGGAAACCGATAGTCGGATAAAAAGTTGAAACACAAACATTCAACTTTAAAGAAAATAATTTTGTAGAACAGAATTATTTAATTATATTTGCACGCTCAAAAGAGTGGGCTGAATAGGCTTGTTGTATGCAGGTCTTTGATTCCCCTGATGAGTTTTAGTTTGTATATAGAGTTATTTGAGATAAATTGTTTAATAATAAAAAGTTTTTAAGTCATGGCTAAAGAAAAGTTTGACAGGTCAAAACCACACGTAAATATTGGAACTATCGGTCACGTAGACCACGGTAAAACCACTTTGACTGCTGCTATCACTACCGTTTTGGCAAAAAAAGGTCTTTCAGAAGTAAAATCATTCGATCAGATCGATAACGCTCCGGAAGAAAAAGAAAGAGGTATTACCATCAATACTTCTCACGTTGAGTATTCTACCGCTAACCGTCACTATGCTCACGTTGACTGTCCGGGTCACGCCGACTATGTAAAGAACATGGTTACCGGTGCTGCTCAGATGGACGGTGCTATCCTGGTTTGTGCTGCTACTGATGGTCCGATGCCTCAGACCCGTGAACACATTCTTTTGGCTCGTCAGGTAAACGTTCCGAGAATCGTTGTATTCCTGAATAAAGTGGATATGGTGGATGATCCTGAAATGTTGGAACTGGTTGAAATGGAAGTTCGTGAACTGTTGTCTTTCTATCAATATGACGGTGACAATACTCCGATCATCTTAGGTTCTGCACTGGGTGCATTGAACGGCGAGGCTAAATGGGAAGAAAAAGTAATGGAATTGATGGATGCTGTTGATAACTGGATTCCACTTCCTCCGCGTGATAATGAAAAACCGTTCCTGATGCCGGTTGAAGACGTATTCTCAATCACCGGTCGTGGTACTGTTGCTACCGGTCGTATCGAAACCGGTGTTGTACATGTAGGTGATGAATTGGAAATTATCGGTCTGGGTGCTGATGGTAAGAAAACCGTTTGTACCGGAGTTGAAATGTTCCGTAAATTATTGGATGAAGGAGAAGCTGGTGATAACGTTGGTCTGTTGCTGCGTGGTATCGACAAAAACGAAATCAAACGTGGTATGGTACTGGCAAAACCGGGTTCAGTTAAACCGCACAGCAAATTTAAAGCTGAGGTTTATATCCTGAAAAAAGAAGAAGGTGGTCGTCACACTCCGTTCCACAACAAGTACAGACCTCAGTTCTATCTGCGTACGATGGACGTTACCGGTGAAATCACTCTGCCGGAAGGAACTGAAATGGTAATGCCGGGAGATAACGTAACAATCACTGTTGAATTGTTGACTCCGGTAGCATGTTCAGTAGGTCTTCGGTTCGCTATCCGTGAAGGTGGACGTACCGTAGGTGCCGGTCAGATTACTGAAATCCTTGGTTAATTAATATCTGATTTGTGATTCCGGTCTGCAAACTTGTATCGATCGGAGTCCGAATCCTGAAGGATATTTTTACGGTTTACGGTTACCGGTTTCCCGGATAATCGTAAATCGTAAATTAAAAATCCGAAATAAAGATACGGGTGTAGCTCAGTTGGTAGAGCACTGGTCTCCAAAACCAGGTGTCGGGAGTTCGAGTCTCTCCTCCCGTGCTGAAATGTTTTAATTTTAAATTTTAAATTGTAAATTTGCAGGCAATTTAAAATTTACAATCGAAGATCTAAAATGAAAATAAAAGCTTATTTCGCAGACGTTTATAACGAGCTGGTCAATAAAGTCTCCTGGCCATCATGGTCTGAACTCCAGAGCAGTGCTACCATAGTAATGATAGCTTCCGTCATTATTGCAATTGGTATATTTGTAATGGACTTTTCGTTCAGACACATTATGGATTTCATATATAGTATGTTTTATTAATCTTCAGAACTACATGGCAGAAATTAAAAAAAGATGGTATGTACTTCGTGTGATCGGCGGGAAAGAGAAGAAGGTAAAGGAGTACATCGAGAATGAAGTTGCCAGTCTAGGGCTGCAAGATTATGTTTCACAGGTTTTGATACCTACCGAGAAAATTTATCAGGTACGTAACGGTAAAAAGATCAGCAAAGAGCGGAACTTTTTTCCCGGTTATGTAATGATAGAGGCGGCTCTTGTCGGTGAGATTCCCCACATGCTTCGTGATATCACGAACGTGATAGGCTTCCTGGGGGAAACTAAAGGGGGCGATCCGGTGCCGATGCGTCAATCGGAAATCAACCGGATTCTGGGTACAGTAGATGAACTGTCGGAACAGCCCGAGGAGATAAACATACCTTATGTCGTTGGCGAATCGGTAAAAGTTACTGACGGTCCGTTCAACGGTTTTACCGGCGTGATAGAGGAAGTGAACAATGACAAAAAACGGGTGAAAGTAATTGTCAAGGTTTTTGGTCGTCAGACACCACTCGAATTGAGTTTCATGCAGGTAGAAAAAGAATAAACAAATATTAGTTCTTAAAGTTTTTAAAGTTTCTAAAGTTCTTAAAGTGTGTTCTGCTCTGGTTGTGATTAAAGCAGCACTGCAGTTTTCATTAACTTTATAAACCTTATAACTTTATAAACTTTCAAACTCTAAAAAAAATGGCAAAAGAAGTTGAAGCTCTTATCAAGCTACAGATTAAAGCTGGTGCCGCGAATCCTTCTCCTCCAGTGGGTCCTGCTTTAGGTTCTAAAGGAGTCAATATTATGGACTTCTGCAAACAATTCAATGCAAGAACTCAGGACCAGGCAGGTAAGATCATTCCGGTGATTATTCAGGTTTACGGTGATAAATCTTTTGATTTCATTACCAAACAGCCCCCTGTTGCTATTCAGCTTTTGGAAGCAGCAAAACTCAAATCCGGTTCTGCAGAACCTAACCGTAAAAAGGTGGCTTCTTTGTCTTGGGACAAAGTAAAGGAAATTGCAGAAGGCAAAATGAGCGATTTGAATGCTTTTGAAATTGAAAAAGCAATGAGCATGGTAGCTGGAACTGCCAGAAGTATGGGGATCACCATCGATGGTGAGAAACCTTTTTAATGAATTCGTAATACTTCAAACGTAATGAGTAAACTGACAAAAAATAAGAAGTTAGCTTTAGAAAAGATCGAAGATGGTAGAGCTTATACCATTGAAGAAGCTGCTCAGCTGGTGAAAGAAATTACTTTTACCAAGTTTGATGCGTCAGTTGACATAGACGTTCGTCTGGGTGTAGACCCGCGTAAAGCCAATCAAATGGTTCGCGGTGTCGTTACATTGCCCCATGGAACCGGTAAAGATATCAGAGTATTGGTACTTTGTACCCCTGATAAGGTTGAAGAAGCCAAAGCTGCCGGTGCCGACTATGTTGGATTGGATGAGTATATTGAAAAATTGAAATCAGGTTGGACTGATATCGACATCATTATTACTATGCCGGCCATCATGGGTAAAATTGGTGCTTTAGGACGAATCCTAGGTCCGCGTGGATTGATGCCAAACCCGAAGAGCGGTACTGTTACCATGGAAATCGGTAAAGCCGTAAAAGAGGTTAAGCAGGGAAAAATTGATTTTAAAGTTGACAAATTTGGTATCGTACACACTTCTATCGGTAAAGTAAACTTTGAAGCAGAAAAGATTATGGATAATGCCCGTGAATTTATGGCTACGATCCAAAAACTGAAACCTTCTTCTGCAAAAGGTACTTATGTGAAGAGTGTATTCCTGTCAAGTACAATGAGTCCCGGTATTAAATTAGACCTTAAGTCATTACTTGATTAATTATTAACCTTTAAAGGACCATTTGTAGAATGAAAAGGGAAGAAAAACAAGTAATCATAGACAATTTAACCGAGCAGATAAAAGCACACAAGCATATCTATATCAGTGATATCTCTGAATTGGATGCAGCTGCGACACAAGAGTTGCGTAGAGCTTGCTTCAAAGCAGGAATTAAACTGATTCAGGTAAAAAACACTTTGTTGCGTGTTGCTTTGGACGGTTTGGAAGCTGACTATAATGAAATTTATAGTGCTTTGACCGGTTCTAGCGCTGTGATGCTGTCTGAGACAGGTAATGCTCCTGCGAAACTGATCAAAGAGTTCCGTAAGAACCATGACAAACCTGTATTGAAGGCTGCTTTCGTGGAAGAATGTGCCTATGTGGGTGAAAACCAACTGGACGCTCTGGTTAGCATCAAATCGAAAGAAGAGTTGCTGGGAGATATCGTACTGTTGCTGCAATCACCGATGCAGAAGCTTATCTCTGCCCTGGAATCAGGGAAGAATACTATCGGCGGAGTGCTTAAAACTCTTGAAGATAGAGCATAAATATTATTATTATTTTTTGAATAAAAACATTTTAAATACTTATCGAAATGGCAGATTTGAAAAAACTTGCAGAAGAATTAGTTAACCTGACAGTAAAAGACGTAAAAGAGTTAGCTGACATCCTTAAAGAAGAATACGGTATCGAACCTGCAGCTGCTGCTGTTGCTGTAGCTGCTCCTGCTGCTGGTGGCGAAGGTGCTGCTGCTGCTGAACAGACCGAGTTCGACGTAATCCTGAAATCAGGTGGTCAGTCTAAACTGGCTGTTGTGAAGTTAGTGAAAGAGCTGACCGGTCTTGGACTGAAAGAAGCTAAAGAATTAGTTGACAAAGCTCCGGCTCCTTTGAAAGAAAAAGTTTCTAAAGAAGAAGCTGCACAATTGAAAGCTCAACTGGAAGAAGCAGGAGCTGAAGTTGAACTTAAATAAGTCATAAGACCCTCCATGGGTTTCGAGGTTTAGAGTCACTTTTGACTCTAAACCATTTTGTTGTTATTATTGTTTAGGTTCCAAAAAATTATTAGATGTCTTCAAATACTTCAAACAAAAGAATAAGCTTTGCCTCCACGAAAAATCAGTTGCAATATCCTGATTTTCTTGAAGTGCAATTAAAGTCTTTCAAGGACTTTTTTCAATTGGGTACGACGCCTGAAAACAGAAAGAACGAAGGCCTGTATACTGTTTTCAAGGAGAACTTCCCAATCACCGACACCCGGAACAATTTTGTTCTGGAATTTTTGGACTACTTCATCGACCCGCCCCGTTATTCGATAGACGAATGTCTGGAGCAAGGATTGACTTACGGAGCTCCGTTGAAGGCCAAACTGAAGTTGTATTGTACGGATCCCGAACACGAGGATTTCGACACGGTGATTGAAGACGTATATCTGGGGAATGTTCCGTATATGACGCCCAAAGGCACCTTTGTGATTAACGGAGCCGAGCGTGTGATCGTATCTCAGTTGCACAGATCACCGGGTGTATTTTTCGGACAGAGCGTTCATGCTAATGGTACCAAACTTTATTCCGCCAGAATTATCCCGTTCAAGGGTTCCTGGATCGAGTTCGCGACAGACATCAACAATGTGATGTATGCTTACATCGACCGGAAGAAAAAATTGCCGGTAACGACTTTGTTACGTGCTATCGGCTTTGAGACGGATAAGGATATCTTGCAGATATTCGACCTGGCGGATGAAATAAATGTTTCCAAAACGGGATTGAAAAAAGTCGTTGGCCGTCGGTTGGCTGCGCGTGTTTTGAAGACCTGGGTGGAAGATTTCGTGGATGAAGATACCGGTGAGGTGGTTTCTATCGAACGAAACGAAATCATTGTGGACCGGGAAACTGTTCTGGAAAATGAACATATTGATGCAATCGTCGATTCAGGTGCAAAGACGATTCTGTTGCATAAAGAAAAGCAAAATCTGGCAGATTATGCCATTATATACAATACACTGCAAAAAGACCCGTGTAACTCGGAAAAAGAAGCAGTGATGCACATCTATAGACAGCTGCGTAGCTCAGAACCACCTGACGAAGCGACTGCCCGTGATGTTATCGATAAATTGTTCTTCTCTGACAAGCGCTACGACCTGGGAGATGTTGGACGTTACAAGTTGAATAAAAAACTGGGACTTTCTACCGATCCGGCTGTTCGGGTGCTGACCAAAGAAGATATGATCGAGATTATCAAATATCTGATCAAGCTGTTGAATGCCCGTACAGATGTAGATGATATCGACCACTTGAGCAACCGTCGTGTACGTACTGTAGGCGAACAGTTGTACAATCAGTTCGGTGTCGGGCTGGCCCGTATGGCCCGTACAATCCGTGAACGGATGAACGTTCGTGACAATGAGGTGTTTACTCCGGTAGATCTGATCAATTCCAAGATCCTGTCTTCTGTGATCAACTCTTTCTTCGGTACGAATGCGCTGTCACAGTTTATGGACCAGACGAACCCGCTGGCTGAGATTACACATAAACGTCGTATGTCGGCCTTAGGACCTGGTGGTCTTTCCCGTGACCGTGCCGGATTCGAGGTGCGTGACGTTCACTATACCCACTACGGACGACTTTGTCCGATCGAGACCCCGGAAGGTCCGAATATCGGTTTGATTTCTTCACTTTGTGTATATGCAAAAATCAACGATTTAGGATTTATCGAAACTCCTTACCGGAAGGTGGAGGCCGGAGTGGTGGATCTGTCACCGGAAGGGGTGAAATATTTATCGGCAGAGGAAGAAGAAGGACTGGTAATCGCTCAGGCGAATGCGAAGATCGACGACGAAGGTCACTTTGTGAACAAACGGGCTAAATCCCGTAAAGACGGAGACTTCCCGGTTGAAGAGATCGAGAATGTCAATCTGATGGACGTTGCACCTAATCAGATTGCTTCTATCGCCGCTTCTTTGATTCCGTTCCTGGAACATGACGATGCCAACCGTGCCTTGATGGGGTCTAACATGATGCGTCAGGCTGTGCCTATCATCAAGCCGCAGGCTCCGATTGTAGGAACCGGTTTGGAAGGCGCTTTGGTGCGGGATTCCCGGACGCAGATCGTAGCAGAAGGACCTGGTGTTGTCGATTTCGTGGATGGACGCCGGATCGTGATCAAATACGACCAGACCGAAGAAGAACGTTTTGTAAGCTTTGACGGGGATACGAAAGAGTATGTCCTGCCGAAATATAAACGTACCAACCAGAGTACGACCATGACTTTACGTCCGATAGTCCGTAAAGGACAGCGCGTAGAGGAAGGGGAAATCCTGACCGAAGGATATTCTTCGGAAGGAGGTGAACTGGCACTCGGACGTAACCTGAAAGTGGCTTATATGCCCTGGAAAGGGTATAACTATGAGGATGCTATCGTGATCTCTGAAAATATCGTTCGTAACGATGTATTTACTTCTGTACATGTGGATGAATATTCACTGGAAGTGCGCGAAACGAAACGAGGTTTGGAAGAGTTGACCGCCGATATCCCCAATGTCAGTGAAGATGCTACGAAGGATCTGGATGAAAACGGTATTATCCGCATCGGAGCCCGTGTGAAACCGGGAGATATCCTGATCGGTAAGATTACCCCGAAAGGAGAATCCGATCCGAGTCCGGAAGAAAAATTGCTGCGTGCGATCTTCGGTGATAAAGCCGGTGATGTGAAAGATGCTTCTCTGAAAGCTTCTCCTTCACTGAGCGGTGTCATTATCGATAAAAAATTGTTCCAGCGGATGATCGGCGACCGGAAATCGAAAGCTGCAGGTAAGACGATCCTGGCTGAAATCGACGAACAATTCGAACGGAAAGTAGGCGATTTAACCGATTTGCTGATCGACAAATTGTTCGAACTGACCAATGGGAAGACTTCTCAGGGAGTGAAGAATTACCTGAACGAAGATGTTATTCCGAAAGGCGTGAAGTTTACGCTGAAAACCTTGCAAAATCTGAATTATCTGGAAATCAATCCGAACAAGTGGACGACAGATAAACAGAAGAACGATATGATCCGTGATTTGCTGCACAACTTTGTGATCAAATACAAGGAGATCGAAGGACAGATGAAGCGTAAAAAATATAATGCTACTGTCGGAGACGAACTTCCTTCCGGCATCATCAAAATGGCTAAAGTTTACGTAGCGAAAAAACGTAAATTGCAGATCGGTGATAAGATGGCAGGACGTCACGGTAATAAAGGTATCGTATCCCGCGTTGTAAGGGTTGAAGATATGCCGTTCCTGGCCGACGGTACTCCGGTGGATATTTGTTTGAATCCGTTGGGTGTACCTTCCCGTATGAACCTGGGACAGATTTTCGAAGCTGTATTGGGCTGGGCCGGTAAAGAATTGGGATTGAAATTCGCCACTCCGATTTTCGACGGTGCAAGCCTGGACGATATCAATGCCTATACCGATAAAGCCGGTGTGCCTCGTTACGGTACAACCTACCTGTATGACGGTGGTACCGGTGAACGTTTCGACCAGCCGGCGACAGTAGGAGTGACCTACTTCCTGAAACTGGGTCACATGGTAGATGATAAAATGCATGCCCGTTCGATCGGACCGTACTCGTTGATTACGCAACAGCCTTTGGGTGGTAAAGCTCAATTCGGTGGGCAGCGTTTCGGTGAGATGGAGGTTTGGGCTCTGGAAGCTTTCGGAGCTGCTCATATCCTGCAGGAAATCCTGACCGTGAAGTCTGACGATGTAATGGGCCGTACCAAAACTTACGAGCATATCGTAAAAGGAGAGCCTATGCCTACCCCGGGTCTGCCCGAATCATTCAACGTATTGTTGCATGAGCTGAGAGGACTGGGATTAAGCGTGAACTTGATATAATGTAAAAAGCTATAAGCTAAAAGCTATAGGTAATAAGCCTTTAGCCTTTAGCTTTTAGCCTTTAACTTCAAAAATTATGGCTTTTAGAAAAGATAATAATACCAACAAGCCCAAGAGCTTTACAAAAATTGCTATCGGACTGGCCTCTCCTGAGGAAATTCTGGAACACTCCAGCGGACAGGTGTTGAAGCCCGAGACCATCAACTACCGTACTTATAAGCCTGAACGTGACGGTCTGTTCTGTGAGCGGATTTTCGGTCCGGTAAAGGATTACGAGTGCCATTGCGGTAAATACAAACGCATCCGTTATAAAGGTATCGTTTGTGACCGTTGTGGTGTGGAAGTGACGGAGAAAAAAGTACGCCGTGAACGGATGGGGCATATCCAGCTGGTCGTTCCGGTGGCTCATATCTGGTATTTCAAATCCCTCCCCAACAAGATCGGATATCTGTTAGGATTACCTTCCAAGAAATTGGATGCTGTTATTTACTACGAACGTTATATCGTGGTACAACCGGGTATTATGTCTGAAAAAGGAATCGCTGAGCTGGATATGCTCACGGAAGAGGAATACCTGGACATCGTAGATGCTCTGCCTGCCGACAATCAGCATCTGGACGATGACGATCCGAATAAATTTATCGCTAAGATGGGTGCCGAAGCGATTCAGATGTTGTTGGAACGTCTGAATTTGGACGATCTGTCTTACGAATTACGTCATAAAGCCAATACCGAGACTTCTCAGCAACGTAAAAACGAAGCGCTGAAACGTCTGCAAGTGGTAGAAGCTTTCCGTGAAAGCAAAGAGGTGAATAAACCCGAATGGATGATCGTGAAGGTGCTGGCTGTAATTCCACCGGAATTGCGTCCGTTGGTACCGTTGGACGGAGGACGTTTCGCTACTTCCGACCTGAACGATTTGTACCGTCGGGTCATTATCCGGAATAACCGTCTGAAACGGTTGATCGAAATTAAGGCGCCGGATGTGATCCTGCGTAATGAAAAACGAATGTTGCAGGAAGCTGTCGATTCATTGTTCGACAATTCACGTAAATCCAATGCCGTTAAGATCGAGAATAACCGACCGTTGAAATCACTCTCCGACAGTTTGAAAGGTAAACAAGGACGTTTCCGTCAGAACTTGCTCGGTAAACGTGTCGACTATTCGGCCCGTTCGGTTATTGTGGTGGGTCCGGACCTGAAAATGCACGAATGTGGTTTGCCGAAAGATATGGCAGCCGAATTATATATGCCGTTTATCATCCGGAAGTTGATCGAACGGGGTATCGTGAAGACCGTGAAGAGTGCCAAGAAAATCGTAGACCGTCGTGATCCGGTGGTTTGGGATATTCTGGAAAACGTATTGAAAGGTCATCCGGTATTGTTGAACCGTGCTCCGACCCTTCACCGTTTGGGTATTCAGGCCTTTCAGCCGAAATTGATCGAAGGAAAGGCTATCCGTTTGCACCCGCTGGCTTGTACCGGATTCAATGCCGACTTCGACGGTGACCAGATGGCCGTTCACTTGCCGCTGGGTAATGAAGCTGTTCTGGAAGCTCAGATCCTGATGCTTTGTGCACATAACATTCTGAACCCTGCTAATGGGGCACCGATTACAGTGCCTTCGCAGGATATGGTGCTCGGCTTGTATTATATCACCAAACCGCGTAAGGGAGCTAAAGGAGAAGGATTGAAATTCTATTCACCCGAGGAGGTGATCATCGCCCTGAATGAAAAGGCGGTAGATTTGCATGCTCAGATACAGGTGAAGATCAAGGATGTCGATCATGCTGGAAATGAATATGTCCATATGATCGAAACGACTGTGGGACGTGTTATTCTGAACCAGTTTACACCGAAGAATTTCCCGTACATCAATACACTGATTACAAAGAAATCATTGCGTGACATCATTAGTGATGTGTTCAAACGTTGCGGGGTTGATGTGACTGCCAAATTCCTGGACGATATCAAGGACCTGGGATACCGTATGGCATTCGAAGGCGGATTGTCGTTCAATCTGGCCGACGTTATCGTACCGGAAGAAAAGGATGCCCTGTTACAGGAAGGATATGACCAGGTAGAAGAGGTCATGAACAACTATAACATGGGTTTCATCACGAACAACGAACGTTACAATCAGATCATCGATATCTGGACGCATGTGAACGCCAAGCTGACCAATACGTTGATGAAACAATTGGCCGAAGACGATCAGGGATTCAACTCTATTTATATGATGCTTGACTCCGGGGCCCGTGGTTCCCGTGAACAGATCCGTCAGTTGGGCGGTATGCGTGGATTGATGGCGAAACCGCAGAAATCGGGTGCTACCGGTGGTCAGATTATCGAGAATCCGATTTTGGCGAATTTCAAAGAGGGATTGTCCGTGTTGGAGTACTTTATCTCTACTCACGGTGCCCGTAAAGGTTTGGCCGATACGGCTCTGAAAACGGCAGATGCCGGTTACCTGACCCGTCGTTTGGTGGATGTTGCCAACGATATTACAATCACAGAAGAGGATTGTGGTACGTTGAGAGGGGTTACTATCGCTGCTATCAAAAATAACGAAGAAGTAGTCGCTTCGCTGTATGAAAGAATCCTGGGACGTGTGTCTGTACACGATATTTACCATCCTCACACCGGTGAGTTATTGGTGAAATCAGGAGATGAAATCACTGAAGAGATTGCCGAAGCCATCGAGAAATCACCGATCGAACGTGTAGAAGTACGTTCTGTACTGACTTGCGAAGCGAAGAAAGGGGTATGTTCGAAATGCTACGGACGTAATCTGGCTACCGGTAAGCTGGTACAGATGGGTGAAGCTGTCGGTACCATTGCTGCACAGTCTATCGGTGAACCGGGTACACAGCTGACCTTGCGTACATTCCACGTGGGTGGTACGGCAGGTAACATCTCGACCGAGAACTCTCTGAAAGCGAAATATGACGGTATCATAGAATTCGAGGAATTGCGTTCAGTAGAATATACACAGGACAACGGTCAGAAATGTGATGTCGTTGTCGGCCGTTTGACTGAATTGCGGATTATCGATAAGAATACCAACATTATCCTGATTACGCATAATATTCCTTACGGTGCGAAACTGTTTGTGAAAGACGGTCAGGAAATTAAGAAGAATGATCTGCTTTGCGAATGGGACCCGTTCAATGCATTGATCATTACTGAATTCAGTGGTAAGATCGGTTCTGAAAATCTGATCGAAGGAGAGACTTACAAAGAAGAATCGGATGAAACGACCGGTTTCCGTGAAAAAGTAATCACCGAGTTCCGTGATAAGACCAAAGCACCTGCTTTGACCATTGAAGACAAAAACGGGAATATCGTCAAGAGTTATAACTTGCCGGTAGGGGCTCATATCGTAGTGAAAGAAGGAGACGAAGTAACGGCCGGTAGTACGATCGTGAAGATCCCGAGAGCTGTCGGTAAGGCAGGCGATATCACGGGAGGTCTTCCTCGTGTAACCGAATTGTTCGAGGCTCGTAACCCGTCGAATCCGGCAGTCGTTTCTGAAATCGACGGTGAGGTGACTTACGGTAAGATCAAACGGGGTAACCGCGAAATTATCGTAACTTCTAAAGCCGGCGAGGTGAAGAAATACCTGGTTTCTCTGTCAAAACAGATCCTGGTACAGGAAAACGACTATGTACGTGCCGGTACGCCGTTGTCCGACGGAGCGATCACTCCGACCGATATTCTGAATATTCAGGGACCGATTGCCGTTCAGGAATATATTGTGAATGAAGTTCAGGATGTATACCGGATGCAGGGTGTGAAGATCAACGATAAACATTTCGAGATCATTGTACACCAGATGATGCGTAAGGTATTGATTCAGGATTCCGGAGATACCCGCTTCCTGGAGAATCAGATCGTGGATAAGAGCGAGTTTATGGAGGAAAATGACGAGATGTTCGGTAAGAAGGTGGTGATGGAACCCGGAGACTCCGATCGCGTGAAAGCCGGCCAGATTATTTCTGCCCGTACACTCCGTGATATCAATTCTCAGTTGAAACGCCGGGATTTAAGAGTTGTCGAAGCCCGCGATGCTGTACCTGCAACTTCGGCTCAGGTATTGCAAGGAATCACCCGCGCTGCTTTGCAGACTTCCAGCTTTATCTCTGCCGCTTCTTTCCAGGAAACGACAAAAGTATTGAACGAAGCTGCCATCTACGGTAAGGTGGATCCGTTGGAAGGCTTGAAAGAAAACGTGATCTGCGGTCACTTGATTCCGGTGGGTACCGGTATGAAAGAACTCCGGGGATTGGTCGTTGGATCGAAAGAGGAAATGGAGAAAATGCAGGGTAACAAGTAACTGGAGTAAGAGCAAAACGATCGGTTGCTTTTGTAATATAATCCGATGCGGTATCAAATTTATTTGAATACTGCATCGGATTTTGTTTGATTTCTGTGAAGCGAATGTTGATTCATTGATAGTTGATTATTGGGGAAAATATCGTTTGGGGATAGTGTTTCAAAAAGTGTGTGTGTGTTATTTTTGAGTATGATGTTTTTACTGGCTCCGGCAGGTAAGGTACAGCGTAAGATTTAGGATGAGACGGAACAGGAAAAGCAGGAACGGATGGTTTGGTGGACACGCGACCGTTTCGGTAGGTTTATCCATTGAGGATTGTACACCTTGCCTGCCAGATATGGGTGGGTGATGCGCTATGAGAAGATTCTGGTGGAAGATTCTGAAAAGTATTTCGACTTGTTCGATCCGGATTTGTATAATCCGCGTGAGTGGGCAAAGATGGCGAAGGCTGCGGGTATGAAGTATGCGGTGATCACCACCAAGCACCACGAAGGTTTTTGTCTGTTCAAAACTGATTATACGGACTATCAGGCCCTGAACCCTCCCTTGTGCCGCAAGGATTTGATCAGGGAGTGGGTGGAGACTTTCCGGGCGGAAGGACTGAAGGTGGGGTTTTATTACAGTCTGCTGGATTGGCACCATCCGGACTTTGAGATTGACCGGATTCATTCGCAGGTACCTAAAGATCCGATCGGAATTGCGGTTCGGTAAGGCCAATGCAAGTGTGACCCACAAGGATGAACTGGACGAAAAGGATATTCTTTTGGTGTTACCGGATGTCAGGCCCGATGTTGAAATTCCGGTGATAGAGCTGATATTGAATTGATAAAAAGACTTTCTGTCCCGATTCCGGGACAGAAAGAAAAAATGCCTGCAGTTATTCAAGCCTGTCCTTTCGGTTCCAGATCGATAGGAAATCCTGTCGGTTGCTGGTTTTCCGAAGCAAGGCGTATCGTACCGTTATCCTGTTCATATTTCCAGATATTGTCCTGTAAAGCCAACATCAGGCGTTTGGCATTTTCGGGAGTCAGAATAATCCGGCTTTTTACTTCCGGTTTCGTTACTCCGGGCATCAAACGGATAAAGTCGATAATAAACTCCGAAGTTGAATGTGCTATGATCGTCAGATTTGCATAAGTGCCTTGGGCCACCTCGTGGCTCAGATCGATTTCCAGTTGGGTCTGTTTTTGTTCGTCCATTGTTTATTAAATTGATAATCAGAGTGCTTTGATTTGTGATATTTCTATCTGAACAAATATATACTATTTTATATAATGAACGTAAAATTTTTTCCGGATTCTGATTTGAAAAAGTGAAATAAAGGCAAGATGGTAATTACCGGCCGATTTTGTGTTATCTTTGCCGGAGCATTACGAATAGAGCGTGATGTGAGTGATTGTTGTAAATAATAAAAAACAGAGAAAAATGACTGCGAATTGGTTTGAAGCGAAGGTGAAGTACATGAAGGTGAACGAGGATGGGCGTGAAAAAAAAGTAAATGAAGCTTACCTGTTGGATGCGATGTCGTATACGGAAGCAGAGAGCAGGATTATGCATGAGATGGAATCGGTGATTTCGGGAGATTATTATATCAGTAGTCTGAAAAAATCGAATATTACGGAACTGGTTCCTTCGGAAGATGAAAATGACGACCGTTGGTATAAGGCGAAGGTAAATATCATCGATGCCGATGAAGTGAGCGGAAAAGAAAAATCCACCGGTCAGTATTATCTGGTGGCAGCCTCGAATATTAACAAAGCTTTGGAGAATCTGGAGAAAAGTCTGGCTTCTTTTGTGGTCCCTTATGAGATTGCCAGTCTCACGGATACTCAGTTTATGGATGTATTTCCTTATTTTTCCGATGAAGAAGAACAGATTCCGGAAAATCTGAAGCCGTTGACCGAGGAAAAAACGGAAGGGGAAATTTAGGCTATAATAGAAACGTAGGTTTATTTTTTCTTTCTATTCCGATTCCGGGTTTTATCCCGTCAGACCGGTTCGCCTGGACCGGTCCGTTAAGGCTTTCCTTCACTGACCGGCGGAACTCCTCACTCCGCAAAAAACTTTACGTTACGTTTCCGTCAAACACTACCGGTCGGGCGTTCGGAAAATCTAACCGGACCCTCGTTCCTGCTCCAATGGTCTTCCGGCATAAAACCCTTCATCTCGCGGCAGAGCTAACCGGCAAAGAAAATACAACCAGAAATTTGCAACAGCAGGAAGCCGGACCGTCCGGATTATTTCCAGTGAGAATAATCTTTCTTAAATCAAGACTGGTTTGCAATTCAGTGATAACGTAAGTCGGAGGTGATCGGGATTGGCGACCATTGGAGCTCTGTCGAGTGTCGTCTTGCTTTTTCTGAACGCCCGACCGGTGGTGTCTGACGAGCTTGCGAGGAGTTCCGCCGGTCAGTGATAGAAAAAGTTAGACGACCGACAGAAGCGACCGGGTCGCCAATTCCGATCACCGAAGACGAATTACTAACGAAATAAACCTACCATAAATTGGGAGAATGGAGAAATAGAGAATGGTAGAATTAAAGTTTACTCTTCTTTTTCCATTATTCCCAGGAAAAGATAGTCATTCTCCCCCCATGCCTTTGGTTTCTTCGTAAAAAAGTGGATGACAGGCGGTAAATCATTCCTTTTTTAAGGGTCCGATCTATTAAATATTCCTTAAATTTTCGTAAACGTTTGTGTCTCATTCTTTTCTCAGGTAATGAGCGAGTTATTTCTTTTTGAAAATCTCTGGTTTAATCCTTTTTTCTTTTCTAACTTTGGGGTGCCTTTAGAGAAGGAGTGTAAGCTTTTATAGGTGAATATGAAGCAAACTGTTATAATCCGAAGGCTTTAGCGATTCGATTGAAACATTTTTCGGTGAATTGCGTAGGGAAAAGATCGAGTCTTATTGTAATATAAACGATTGATATAATGAAAACACGTATTGAACATGACTTGCTAGGCGAAAAAGAAGTGCCGGCAGATGCGTACTATGGTATACAAACTCTTCGGGGAATCGAGAATTTCCAGAATATCAGTGGGATCACCATCGGAGACTATCCGAATTATGTGAAAGCATTGGCTATGGTGAAATGGGCTGCTGCAAAGGCAAACCAGGAATTGGAAATCCTTCCGGACGATATTGCCAATGCAATTACCCGGGCTTGTGAAGAAATTATCGGAGGCAAACTCCACGATCAGTTCCCGGTCGATCTGATCCAGGGAGGAGCAGGTACTTCTACCAATATGAATATCAATGAAGTGGTTGCTAACCGGGCGTTGGAATTGATGGGACACCAAAAAGGTGAATACCAATACTGTCACCCGAACAACCATGTCAATATGTCTCAGTCGACTAACGATGCTTATCCGACTTCTTTCAAGTTGGCCTTCATCTTTATGAACGAGGAACTGGTTGCTGACCTGAAACTGTTGATCCAGGCATTCCGGGCTAAAGGAGAAGAGTTTAAAGAAGTGCTGAAAATGGGACGTACCCAGTTGCAGGATGCAGTGCCGATGACTATGGGACAGGAATTCGAAGCTTTTGCTGCAAACCTGGAGGAAGAAGTAGACCGGCTGAACCAGATGGCTAAATTGTTCCTCGAAGTGAATATGGGGGCAACTGCTATCGGTACAGGTATCAATTCCGAACCGGAATATTCTTCAAAATGTATTAAGAACTTACGGATCATCAGTGGAGAAGAATTTGTATTGGCTTCTAATCTGATCGAGGCTACTCCCGATGCCGGTTCATCTGTCATGTATTCATCAGCCCTGAAACGTTTGGCTGTGAAACTATCTAAAATTTGTAACGACCTGCGTTTATTATCCAGTGGCCCTCGTTGCGGCTTGAATGAAATCAACCTGCCGCCGATGCAGCCGGGTTCTTCTATCATGCCGGGTAAAGTGAATCCGGTAATTCCCGAGGTGGTAAACCAGATTTGCTATCGGATTATCGGTAACGACCTGACCGTAACCTTTGCTGCCGAAGCCGGACAGTTGCAGTTGAACGTGATGGAACCGGTTATGGTTCATGCCATCTTCAGTTCGATCAAGATGTTGCAGAAGGGTATGGATCGTTTGCGGATCCTTTGTGTTGAAGGCATTACTGCCAACACTCAGCATTGCCGTGAAATGGTATTGAACAGTATCGGTATCGTCACTGCCCTGAATCCGACTTTGGGATATGAGAATTCTTCCCGTATCGCTAAACGTGCTCTGAAAGAAAACCGTAGTGTTTACGATCTGGTACTCGAAGAAGGACTGTTAACCAAAGATGAACTGGATCAGTTGCTGAAACCCGAAAGTATGATCAAACCGCATAAATTCTATAAAAAGAAATAAGGCGTAAAATAAAGATAAAAAGAGCACTTCTGCGGAGGTGCTCTTTTTTTATTTCCATATTTTGCCGGATCAGTTTATAAATCTTGGCAATGATATACATATTTATAAGTGTAAATATGATAAAGTACAGGGGAGATATTGGGGGAGTAAAAGTTACAAAAGGTATGGGACTGATGAGGAATATTGGGATGAAAACCTTTGGATCGGATTTCATCCCCCTTGTGTAATTTATCTGGCTGACATCACCTGTGTTTCGACTTCTTCCATGTTGCTTTCGTCGAAGACGAGGGTTTTGGCATTCGGAAGGTAAGTATATACTTGTTTACCTTTCATTTCAACCACTTTTACTTTGTTTTCTCCATTCATCTGATACCAGGATTTTTCTTCCGGAAAATACCTGAAATCGACTTTCTGGTCGCTGTTTACAAGGGCTATGGTCATTTGGTCCTTGGTTTTTGTCACCTTGTACTCCTGGCCTTCATAGGCGAACTTCACTTCTTCCTGTTGCCCGTCTTTCATGCTGATCGGATTCCGGCCTCCCCACCATTCGATGGAGTTGAAGATCAAACCGTCTCCCAAAATACAGATTTCGTAAGCGGGAATGATACACATGCCTAAAAATACCAACTCATTGACAAATTTCTTTTGAGAGACTTGTCCATTCCAATGGTGTAATTTGCTTGTTAAACGGAAAGGACCGTAACATCCGCCGATAGCTACCGACATTCCTCCGATCAGAATAACTACTGCCGCCCGTGTGATAAATTTTTTCATTGCATTTCTTTTTATGGTTATTTGTCGGTATTTACGATATCGGGTGGGAAAGGTTTTCACTCTAGGAAATATACCTCCAGGTAATGCGGGTTTTGAACAGGCGTTTGATTTGGATGGCGAAGAGTTGGTTTTCTTCCTTGATCAAATCGGCATCTTCGGACAGGATGCCGTTGGCGATTCGGGTTGCTTCGTTGAGGATCAAGGTGTCTTTACCCAGATTAGCCACCTTTAGACTGCAGGTGAGGCCACTTTGTTGGGTTCCTTCGATATCTCCGGGACCACGCAATTTCAGGTCGGCTTCGGCGATTTCAAAACCGTCGTTGGTAGCGGTCATGGTATCGATGCGTTTCCGGGAGTCGTTGGAAATCTTATAGGAAGTCATTAGAATACAATACGATTGGTCAGCGCCGCGGCCTACCCGTCCCCGTAACTGATGGAGCTGTGACAATCCGAAACGTTCGGCACTTTCAATGACCATAATAGAAGCATTGGGAACGTTTACCCCCACTTCGATGACTGTCGTCGATACCAGTATTTTGGTTTCTGCGGTGACAAAACGGCGCATTTCCGAATCTTTTTCAGCCGGTTTGAGTTTACCGTGAACCATGCCTACTTTATATCCTTTGGGAAGGAAGTAATTGTTGATTTGTTCGTAGCCTTCTTCCAAATTCCGGAAATCCATTTTTTCCGACTCATAGATCAAGGGATATACCACATAAGCCTGCCGTCCTTTGAGCAGTTCTTTTTCAATAAACTGAAATACTTCCAATCGTTTTTTATCGAAAGCATGAAAAGTAGTAATGGGTTTACGTCCCGGAGGAAGTTCGTCGATTACCGACACATCGAGGTCACCATATAAAGTCATAGCTAATGTACGGGGAATAGGGGTGGCTGTCATCACCAGTACGTGGGGAGGAATGGTATTTTTTTGCCAGAGTTTGGCACGTTGGGCTACACCGAAACGGTGTTGCTCGTCGATGATTACCAGGCCGATATTCTGAAAAGACACCACATCTTCGAGCAAAGCATGGGTACCGATCAGAATTTGCAGGCTACCGTCCTGTAAGCCCCGGTGAATTTCTTCCCGCTCGCGTTTTTTAGTCGATCCTGTGAGTAAAGCTACGGTGATCCCCATTTCTCCCAGCATGCCCTGGATCGTTTCATAATGTTGGGTGGCCAGAATCTCGGTGGGAGCCATCAGACAGGTCTGGCAACAATTGTCCAGCGCCATCAGCATACACATCACAGCCACCAGGGTTTTACCGCTGCCTACATCTCCCTGCAACAGCCGGTTCATCTGTTTCCCACTGCCGCAATCCTGACGGATTTCTTTAATCACCCGTTTTTGTGCATCGGTCAGTTCGAAAGGTAGGTATCGATGATAGAATGTGTTGAAATATTCACCGATCGTTTTGAACTCATGACCTTTAAAATAAGTTTTGCGTTTGTATTTGAGTTTCAGGATATTCAGCTGGATGTAAAATAGTTCCTCAAATTTCAGTCGGAATAAAGCTTTACGCAGCATGTCCGGATTTTCCGGGAAATGGATATTATAGAGAGCCTCATGCAGATACATGAGTTTGTGTTGCTGAATAAACCAGGCTGGCAGGGTCTCTGAGATTTTCCCTTTGATGGTTTTAAAAATGGAATCCTGAATTTTGCTGATCGCTTTGGAGTTTAGGAAAGCCTTTTTCATCTTTTCGGTGGTCGGATAGACGGCTTGAAAACCGACCAACAGTTGGGAAGCTTTTTCAAAGCTGTCGATTTCAGGATGTACAATATTCAGCTTGTGGTTGAATTCGGAAGGTTGTCCGAAAATCAGGTATTCTTTGTCGGGTTCGATTTGGTTGGTCAGGAATTTAAATCCTTTGAACCAGACTAATTCCAGGGTTCCTGTCTCGTCATAAGCCGTTGCAGTCATACGCAAGGCTTTGCCTTCACCGATGGTTTTCAGATTACGGATTTTAGCCTTGATCTGAATATAAGGCAGACGTCCGTTCAATTCTGCGATGGAATAGATTTTACTCCGGTCGATGTATTTGAAAGGGACATGGTAGAGCATATCCTCATAACTCTGCACCTGAAGTTCCTCATAGAGCACGGCAGCTTTCTTTTCACCGACACCGGGTAGAAATTTGATATTCAATCCTGCAAGTTCCATGAATCGTGTTACAAAGTTTTAAATTAATCGGTCGGAAACGGCACATGTAAATTGTGGTGTTTTCTTTACCGTTTCAAAGTTACAACGTTTTTCATGAGCCTAAAAATGAAATTGGAAAAAATGCACTACTTTTGTCTGATCAGATTTTATTCAAATCTTTGAAACGACTGTAATTCATAGAAAAATGGGCTATCTGAAAGAGCGGATAAAACATGCTGTCCGGTTTAGACATAAACGGGGATATGGAGTGCATTCCCCTTTTATGTTTAATTTAATTTTAAATGTTATCCGGGATCGGGAGAAACAATTTCAATATCCCGAGAGGTTGGAGAGAGAAAATTGTTTGAATCATCGGGAGAGAAAAATTTTCCGCTTATTATCCCGTTTGGTACGTTCGCTTCGGGTACATCGGATGATTTGCCTGGGAAAAAATGCCGATATCCTTTGTCGGTATTTGCAGGAAGTTTGTGATGTCGAGATTAGTGTTAATCAATTGGATACATTGCAATCTGCCGATTTCATTTATATCGGTCGGCAGTTTCCACTGGATGAAACGACTTTTGCCGGAATGTTGCAAAATCACCCGCAGAAATGTATCGTTATTGCCGATATTCACAAGAAGGGAATACATGCCCGTCTGTGGCACCAATGGCTTGAAAAAGCAACTGTATCGGTAGATATGATGTGGTATGGGATTTTATTTTTTGACGATAAGATCCAGGAGGGGAGGTATTGTTTGATGATATAGAGGGATAACGGATAAAACAGTGACGGCGGATAAGACGTAAAAAGAAGAGGGGGATGGATAATGGTTTGATTTAAAGTTAGATATTATGAGGCACTACTAAATTTTGAAGAACTGAGAATTTGGCAGGTAACCAGAGAGAGATAACTAAAGAAAATTGTCATGAAAATTTATACAAAAACCGGTGATAAAGGAATGACTTCCCTGATTGGAGGAAAGAGAGTACCGAAGAATAGTGCACGTTTGGAATCTTATGGTACGATCGATGAATTGAATAGTTTTTTAGGTATGATCCGTTCTTTTCCTTTGGAGCAGGTGATTGCAGAAGAATTAGTGGAGATTCAGTCCCGTTTGTTCGATGTGGGAGGGAATTTGGCTACTGATCCTGAGTCGTCAGCCAATCTGAAGGTGCCTATTGGTGTGACGGAAGAAGATATTGCATTACTGGAAAATGGCATCGACCGGATGGATGCCGAAGTTCCTCCGATGAAATACTTCGTGTTGCCGGGTGGTAATCAGTGTGTTTCGTTTTGTCACATGGCGCGGACGATCTGCCGGCGTGCAGAACGGCGGATACTGGATCTGGCCGCAGAGACTGAGGTAGACGGGTCGGTGATGAAGTATGTGAACCGATTATCGGACTATTTATTTATCCTGGCACGTAAAATAGCATACGATTCGGGATGTGAAGAGATGAAATGGGTGCCGCGGAAATAAGCTGTTACTGATTTTCCGTAACGTGTGCTATAACAATAGATACGCTACATTAGCTTACTGGATTTTTACGCTTGTTGGGACGGGTGGTCCCGCCCTT